>X413_Lion__coassemble_56_pt1 | contig 46514 bp, 47 predicted proteins | sample X413_Lion__metabat2_high_PE_002 | metagenome-assembled genome bin X413_Lion | reverse complement strand
AAATGAGCTCATATCTCCATTCACAGGAATTCTCTAAAGATGAAGTATATTCTTGCTATCTAAGTCATATTTTAATTTGCCGGTCCTGTTTGGTTGAAATAAGACAAAAAAAAGATCGAAGAACCATATCTTCGATCCTTACGATCATCCCCAAATGACCCAATTCAAAACATAGCCGGACAATACTGCCACCAATGTAAAGGGTACACCGATACGCAAGAAGTCTTTTGTACTTACTTTATACCCTTCCTTCTGCAAGATACCGATACCGGCAACATTTGCCGATGCACCGACCGGAGTAAGGTTACCGCCAAGAGTTGCACCGATCAAAAGGCCATAATAGAGAACATACGGTTCGATACCCATGGATGCCGCAATCCCCTGTACAACCGGAAGCATCGTTGCCACATACGGAATATTATCGACAAATGCAGAGATCACTACCGATGCAAATACGATCAAAGTATACATCAAGAATGTAGAACTACCTCCGACCTTAACAAACAGATCGGCGATCGCATCGATGACACCTGCCTCAGTAATACCGGCAATGACGATAAACAGCCCCGTCAAGAGCAACAATGTCTTGTAGTCCACTTCTTTCAACACCGGTTTGATATCAAACTTACCGTGTCCTTTCCACATTTCATAGATAAGACCGATTGCCGCAAATCCCAAACAAATAAAACCATTCGTCAATTCCGGCTTATTCGGAAACTGAGATGCTATGATCAAAGACAGCACCACACCAACCATCAGCACACCCGGCACATGATCGGTAACGACCGTCTCCACCTTCTCTGTGATCTTCTGCTTATCCTTACGGAACAACCACAACAGTACAGGGATCGTCATGATCGCCCCAAGCTCCACTGAAAAACAAATGCCCGGCTTGCCCAAGAACCAGAAGAAGTCATTAAACGACATGTTGGCAAAAGCCCCAAGCAGAATGGATGTCGTATCTCCGACCAATGTAGCAGCTCCCTGCAGATTGGACGATACTGCAATACTTATAATGACCGGAACAGGATTCACTTTCAATTTTTTGGCCGCCGCCAAACCGATCGGCGCAACCATAAGAACCGTAGCGACATTATCCACAAACGCCGAGATCACACCCGAGAACAAAGAGAGCACAACGACCGCCCACATGACATTTGGAACATGCGTCAACAGCATCTCAGCAATACGCATCGGCATTTTACTCTCGATAAACAACTCAACAACGATCATCGTACCGGCCAACATCATAATTACATTCCAATTGACCGCCCCAAAAACCTTACCGATCGGCAAAATACCGAGAATCACAAAGATCGCCGCAGCACTCAAAGCAGTGATCCAACGCTTTTCCGGATACGCCAGAAGCAGCACATACATCACCGCAAACAGAATCAAAGCAAGCAACATAACAACCTCCTCAAAACCATGAGATTATAGCATGCTTGAAACTTTTTCCCTATATACGCATATACAAATCAACGAAAAAGCTCAATGTCATCCCACTTTTCAAGCATCTTGCTTCGATGGTGATCGACCATATCAAGCCCTAAAGGGGTAACCGAAACATAACCACATCTCACAGCTGTAATATCTCCATCCAATGTCCTTCTTTCTCCCGTCAGACCGCAATCTTGCCTAGGGCAATGCAAAACAATCGAACCATCATCAAGATCCACGCATTCGATCTTCTTGACATAATCCTTCATTCCCTCAAAAGAAGTGATGCGGATTCCTTTTATATCCTTCCTTGCTACAGCCGGAACATTCACATTCAGCAAGATCTTCCGGCACTCCTCTTCCGCCATCAAATACGGGATCAGCGCTTCCGCAATATATGCCGACGTTTCATAATCCTCATCCGCTTTTCCACAATACGACACAGCAATAGCCGGGATCCCCATTACCGTCCCTTCCGCCGCTGCCCCCACTGTTCCCGAATACAAGCAGTCAGTAGATAAATTCTCACCTCTGTTGATACCGGTGATCACAAGATCCGGCTTCTTTTCCATAAATGTCGTGATACCGTAATACACACAATCCGCCGGGGTACCGTCTATGGCCCAAGCCGCTAGAGCACCTTCGACTTCTCTCTTATATGCCTTATTGTCTAAACGCCAATACGTTACTGAATGACTTAAAGAACTCCTTTCTCCATTTGGTGCAAATACATACACTTCATGTTTTTCACCAAGTACCTTAGCCAAAGTACGAAGGCCCGGCGCATCGATCCCATCATCATTCGAAACAAGTATTCTCATATAAAAACAACCTCACTTATCGAACAGATGATATCACCATGATGTTAGAATATTGTTATGTATATCGATATCAATAAAGAAATAGCGGACTTTTTCCGCCGCTGTCACAAAAACATGCAAGACAGCTCGATCAATAACTACCTAGATGCTTATGTCAACAAATACAACGAAGAAGAGATGAAGAGAGCGTTGTACAAAGCCGGTGCTGCAGAATGCAAAGGCAAAAATGCCCCTTCCCTCTTCCTTTCTGTCGATGAATGGAACAATACGCCGTATCACCGTACGATCTCGTTGGAAAAAATCAGCGATGGTCCCTTCTCTTTCACAAAAGAGATGACAGCCGGTAACTACCTCTTCAATGCTGACGTCATCCAAAAAGACCCCAACCGCGAACTGAAGGATTGGATGCGTTTAAGAGCCATGGACAGAGACTTTGAGGCCATCTACCTGTATCAAGATGACAAAGACTGGATGATGGATGCACCAAGCGAAGCATTTACCAACGACCCATATGCCGCCAAAGCACATGGCAATGTCATCACCTTCGGTCTTGGCATCGGCTATTTTCTCTTCATGGCATCCCACAACAAAGCAGTTACACATCTGACCGTAGTAGAACGTTCACAAGCCGTCATAGACATGTTCAAAAAGAACATACTCCCTCAGTTCGACACCAATACCCCGATCACCTTCATCTGTGCCGATGCTTTCTCACTCTGGCGTAAAGACTTCCTTTCTGAATTTGACTACATCTATGCTGACATTTGGCAATCCGGCGAAGACGGTCTGGAATGCATTACAAGATTCCTATCGCAATATGAACCGGACTTCCAGACTGCCGACTTTTGGATCGAAGATTCCTGCTTTGAAGTCATGTGGACATTGTCTCTGCTTCATTTCGAAGAACTGGCAACCGGTCATAAAACCAAGGTAGCCGATCACTTCACCCCTTATATGAACAAGATTCGTTCTTACTACAGTACTATCGACGACACGGTTTCCGATGTCGATACGTTAAAACATTTGATGTACGATACCGAGACGATCCGTCACATCCTACACATTCACTGACCATATCACAAGATATGGTCTTTTTACAAAAAAAAGACTGCATACTAAGATGCAGCCTTGCTCGATGGGGCCAGTGGGACTTGAACCCACACGGTGTTGCCACCACCGGATTTTAAGTCCGATGCGTCTACCGGTTCCGCCATGACCCCATAAACAGCAACACTATTCTACATGCATTTTACACAATAATCAATCATTCTATGCATATATAGAAAAGACACTCTTGCGAGTGTCTTTATGGAGGTTCCTGCCGGAGTCGGACCGGCGCTCACAGAGTTGCAGTCTGTTGCCTTACCACTTGGCTAAGGAACCACATCGCTAACGCTCATTTATACTAACAACTTTTATTTGACTTTGCAAGCATAAACTGAAGAATTTTTCAAAAAGTTATCACATGTCATTCCGTCACCTTTATGTTATATTCAAATCATGTCAGAAAAACCTATTAAAAAGATCAAAAAACAGAAACATAAGACATCCGGTACAGCTGTGGCTTGCATCTTTGCCGGTCTCTTCTTGTTTATATGTATTGCCGGTGTGCTTATCATCCGCATCATTACCGGTACTCCCGCCCCGGCCCTCAATGAAACTAAGCCCGCCTATATAGGACACAACGGCTCCGGAACCATAGTCGAAGGATTTTGCCCCGAACAAAGATTGTTTGATGCGATAGACGCAAAGATCGCAACAAATGAGAAAGAAGGACGTTCGGCCGCTTTGTTGCATAAAGTAAAAAATGATATCGTATGTGGCTTTGACCGCAGTACCGGTCTTTCCAACGGAGATGTGATCACATATGCTTGTACGGTCGACATCAATATGGCACGGGATGCCGGTCTTAAAATCACAGATACCCAAAAGAGCTATCGGGTGGAAGGTCTTCCGGCCGTGACCAATATCGATCCGTTTCAGAATATGACACATAGTTGGGATATGAACGGGGATGAAGCCACACTGCAGATCATACCAAACCCTTCCATTGATACCTCGCTCATAACATATACCGTAGAACAAGATCCTGAAAGTGGTCTCTACCGCATACACGCCAAGGCCGATGAAGAAAATCTCTTGAAAGCAGGCATCCGCCTTACCGCCACTGAAACTACGTACGATCCCGGTCCCGCCCCACAAAAAATACAAAGAGCAAGAGAGCTCTCAAAAGAAGAAGAGCAAATCCTCTATGAAAAAGCATCTACTCTTCTCCAAGCAGAACTCGAAACATGTGGAAACACTCTCCAAGGACAAGATGATACCATCACTGTCACAGACTTCACCCCTGATGGCATTCGTGGACGTAGCGGTGAATTGGAAGTGGAATTCAAACTTACGACCGAAGGATCCAGATGGGCAAACAATCCCTTCTCCACAACAAAAGCAACATATACAGGCTCAGTATGGCGCACTTCCGACGGTATCGCTTTCCTATCCGACACAGCCCATACATGCACAGTGACCGGACCGTTTGGCATCTATAACATGGAAGAGGCATCATGATGATGCTTCTTTTTTATGTTCTCATCTCTTCATCACATTGTCATTAGAGATTTCTAAAAGACCGTATAATCCTATACTTATCAAAAGATCTATACACATATCATCATGTCATACAATACCAGAAGAATGACCCAAACATTTTCCGTCTCGCCTGACCATATCACCCCCGTCACAAAAAACAGCACACTGGAGTCATAATACGAAAGTGCCATGCACAAAAAGAAATTCTAAGAGCAAATACATAAATACCAAAGAAGAAACCAAAATACTTTGTATGGTACAGACAGACAATAATCCAGACCAACGATCCTTCCCAGTTTGAAGATCAAACCTGATGTCATTAACATATGGGATATCGCATCATTTATAAAAAAAGCGAATAGCATCTATATGAAAGCAGAGCACCACTACTCTTTTTTCAATGCCGGCAAACGTGCTCAGCACCAAACCCGCAACATATAACGCATACAAAAAGAAGGTCTTTCGACCTTCTCTCTCATTAACCTACCTTGACCTTATTCCAAAGATCGGCAAGTTTTTCCTTCAATACCGGATTGTAGTGGAATGTCTCATCCTTATCATATCCTGTACGAGGTGTATAGGAAGAGATACCCTCATATGTAGCACCTTCGGAAGAAAGTTCTTCGGCAACTTCCTTATCTACCGGTGTATAGCCTACATATTCAGAATTCTCTGTCTGAATCTCTTCACTGATGATGTAATCGATAAATGCCTGTGCAAGACCTGGGCATGTTGCGTTGGACGGGATCGTCATAGCATCTACCCATACATTTGTACCTTGCTTTGGCTCGATCCAACCCATATCCGGATTCTCGGAAAGAACATAGGAAGCATCACCGGAATACATAACGGCAATGTCCATCTTACCGTTGGCCATACCATCGATAACTTCATCCGTTACATAAGCGGGATCCATTGTGTCATTCATTTCCTTGAGCCATTCATAAGCAGCCTGGATCTCTTCATCCTTATCTGTGTTCATGGAATAACCCAAAGCCTTAAACGCTACCATAAAACCGTCTCTCTGAGAATCATAGAAATAGATCTTTCCCTTGTAATCTGTATCATGAAGGATATTCCAGCCTTCTTCTTCGATCTTCTTGGGATCTACATTCTTCTTGTTATATACAAGACCTACAGACCCCCAGAAATAAGGAACAGAATAGTTCAGATCCGGATCGAATTCTTTCTGTGCATTTGTTACTTCAGGATCAATCTTAGACAAGTTCGTCAAGACACTTGTGTCGATCGGCTGAAGCATGTCCTCCTGCATCAGCTGTTCGATCATATAGTCGGACGGGACCAGAACATCATAAGAGCTGCCACCCAAAAGCTTTGTGTACATCATCTCGTTGGAATCAAACAACTGATAGTTCACACGTGCGTTATACTTTTTCTCAAAACTCGGAATAACGTCCTCACCAATATATTCACTCGGAGAGAATACGTTGATCACATCACAACCGAATTCTTCCTTAGCGTCAACTGACTCCTCCACAGCTGCGCCTGCCCCTGAACACGCTGCCAGGGAGAGTGCCAAAGCACTAACAGATACCATCTTCAAGATACTTCTCATTTTTCTTCTTCCTCCTGTCCTTGATCATAGGTATAACGTTAACCAAAATAAGTACGATCGTAATAACATATACGATCACAGCACTCAATGCATTGATCGTCGGATTGACTCTCTTTACACTGGAATATACATAGATCGAGATGTTGGAAACACCAGGACCTGTTGTAAACATAGAAATGACAAAGTCATCGAAAGACATCGAGAAGGCAACCAAAGCCGCCGCCACGATTCCACCTTTGATCTGCGGGAAGATGACTTTTGTCATGGCCTGCCATGGTGTACATCCAAGATCCATTGCCGCTTCGGCGATATTAGGATCCAAGCGCCGTAAACGAGGCATGACCGTCAACATGACATATGGGATACAGAATGCAATATGTGCCAGGACCATCGTAGTAAAACCTGTCTTAATACCAAGAGAGGCAAAGAACAACATGAATCCGATCGCTGTAACAATTTCCGGGTTCAACATCGGCAGGTTGTTTACCTGTGTGACCATTTCCTTGACGACTTTCTTGTTTTTGGAAAGACCGATCGCCGTGATCGTACCTACGATCGTGGAAACAACAGTGGCAATGACCGCACAGGACACCGTATAGAAGATCGCTTCCATGATCGTTCTGTTCTTGAACATACTCTCATACCAGCGCAAAGAGAAGCCCTGGAAATTGGAAAGAGACTTGGAACTATTGAAACTGAAGAACACAACGTAGATGATCGGAATATAGAAGAAGAGCATCACCAGGATGAGGAACAACTTGGCGAGCTTGCCTGTTTTCTTTTCCATCAGTCAGATACCTCCTGTGGTTCTTTATCCAGCTTTTTCGTTACATACATGGAGATGAGGATAATGATCGCCATGATCATACTGATCGCAGCACCAAAGTTCCAGTCACCTGTCTGTACAAAGTAGTCTTCGATCAAATTACCGATCAAGACATAGCTTCCGCCACCGAGCAATTTCGGAATGAAGAAGGAAGAAACAGCCGGCAGGAATACAAGCGTGATACCACTTACGACACCGCCAAGAGACAATGGCAAGATGACCTTGCGGAAGATCTGACCATTGTCTGCGCCAAGATCTTGGGCCGCTGTGATCAACGCCGGATCGATCTTGTTCAATGCGTTATATATCTGCAAGATCATAAACGGCAGGAAGTTATATACCATGCCGATGTAGACCGCAATCTCACTCGGCACATCGAAATTACCGAGAATACCCTTCCAAGCATATGTTCTTACAAGCATATTGATCCACATCGGAAGTGTGACCAACAATACCATAAGCCCCTGAGAATTGGGCTTCAAACGAGCCATGATGTATGCTGCCGGATATCCGATGGCAATGCAAATGATCGTTGTTACAAATGCCATCTTCAACGATCGCCACATGACCGTCGGAAAGATGGAATCCGAAAAGAATCGGGCAAAGTTATCCAATGTGAATTTTAACGTCATTACCGAATTGCCCTTTGCCGTGAATGCATAGAACACGATCATCAACATAGGCAGAAGGATCATGATCACCATCCAAATGACATACGGAATGACGAGTTTGTTAAACTTCTTCATCCTCAATTCCCCATTTTCTTCATAACATGAATATCTTCAGGATGCCATTTCAGACCGATCCTCTGTCCAACTTCATACATGTCCGTCGTTTCGATCTTCAACTCACGCCCCTGAGTGGAGAAAGTGATCGGATAATCCCCTTCAGTGATATTCTGATCGTCAAAATCATACTTAACATCCCAGATCTCGACCTTTGAATCATCTTCAGTATCCCATGCATATGCATCAGCCCATCTGACAAGGTCCGTATCCAGCGCCACAGATTCCGCGATCTCATCGGCAGAACGATAGAAATCAAATGCCTGGATCATCTCTTCATTGCTTGTATCCTCAACAGCACGCGGCTTTACAACATTGATGTTAATCGTGATCTCTGTCCCCCTGTCAGTACCGAAAGTACAAGGATATACACCCTCTTCTTCCTTAAGATCGTACTTAACTTCCGTCAAAGACACATCTTCATCATCAAAGCTCCAAGCCTGTGCATTGGCACGGGCAATGACCTCGCTGTCCGTCATCTCCTTGACATCTTCCAAGTCCATATAGAAGCTGGAAGCACTGATCTTCTCATGTGCCTTCTCATTTGTGACATCACTTGCCTTTGTAACATGCATCGTAACTGTCTTGGACGTACCGGAACTTGTCTCAACGATAACTTCATAATGCACACCCTTGAAAAGAACAGACTTGATCTCACCGTTCAAAAGACCCTTATTGCGCTCAACAATATCAATATCCTCAGGACGGATCACGATATCCACCGCTTCATTCTCCGCAAAGCCATAGTCCACGCACTCATAATCCACATCGTCGAAATTAACAAGATTGTCTTTCTTCATAATACCGTCGATGATATTGGAATCGCCAATGAACTTTGCACAGTACTCATTAATTGGTTCGTTGTATACCTCGACCGGAGAACCGACCTGCTCGATCTCACCGTCTTTCATGATCACGATCTTATCGGACATCGTCAAAGCTTCTTCCTGGTCATGTGTAACAAATACGAAGGTGATACCTACTTCTTTCTGAATATCCTTCAATTCCATCTGCATTTCCTTACGCAGATTCTTATCCAAAGCAGACAACGATTCATCGAGGAGAAGCACTTTGGGCTCATTAACAAGCGCTCTGGCAATGGCAACACGCTGCTGCTGACCACCGGACAAAAGCGTTACATCACGATGTTCAAACCCCTCCAGACCGACCAAAGAGATCATACGGGATACTTTCTGGTCAATGATGTCTTTCGGCATCTTCTTGATGTTGAGACCAAAGGCAATGTTCTTGTAAACATCCAGATGCGGAAACAATGCATAATGCTGGAAGACAGTGTTTACATCACGCTTATATGCCGGAACACCTGCTTGATCCTCACCGTCAATCACGATATGACCTTCACTGGGATCGAGGAATCCTCCGATCATTCTCAGCAGTGTCGTCTTACCACAGCCGGACGGTCCCAGCAAAGTAACGAACTCATTTTCATAGATGTCCAGGGAGATGCCCTTCAGGACGACCTGGCTCCCGAATGTCTTCACGACATTCTTGATCTCGATCAGTTTTTTCATATTACCCTCCTCTCACGATCAGAACACCGGCGGTGTGCTGATCCACAAAATTGCTGCTTTGGCATGCGTACGATTCTCAAGATGATGTGCTTCATTGCCATGCAGATAGAATGTATCGCCACGTTTAAGCTGCTTGCCCTTACGATCATTCTCTCGCACAAGAACAAGCCTTCCCGACAGGACATATCCCATCTCCTCGCCATCATGCGGATCGATCACCATAGACTGCTTACCGGGCTCGATCTCCAAAACGATCGGCTCCATCTCATTCTTCTGCGCACTCGGCACGATCCAATGGATCGTCAGATCTTCCCTCTCATCGATAAATGCATCCTCCGGTGTAAAGACGACCTTCTCATCCCCTTCTTCCGTAAAGAAATGCCCCAGATCTGTGCCCAGTGCCTCGCAAATGTCATCCAGCGTCGTCAATGACGGTGCCGTCAGATTCCTTTCCAGCTGTGACAGAAACCCCTTAGTCAACTCTGTACGACTGGCAAGTTCCTGCAGAGTCAACTCGTTCTTGATACGCAGCTGTCTGATCCTGTTTCCGACATCGATCATCACATCACCTCCTGTTTATCAAAACTAAACAAATATTCACGTACGATGTAACCAACGGATATTATACATAACCGCGACCATAATGCAATACTTTTTGTATACAGACACTAAACTTGCAAAAAATATATGTTTTTCAAAAGCAAACAAAAAAAAGAGATGTTCTTACGAACATCCCTTTTCCTTTACTTTACCCGCTCAACAAGAGCCTTGATCTGCTCTTTCGGAATAAAACCCACAGCAGAACCGGCATTCTCACCGTTCTTGAATACGATCATAGTCGGAATGGACATAATGCCATAGCGTCCTGCCACATCCGGCAAACGGTCTACATTGACCTTTACAAACTTAACATCCGGATATTCATGGGAAACTTCCTCAACAACCGGTCCCAACATCTTGCATGGACCACACCAGTCAGCATAGAAATCCACGAACACCTTTGCATTGTTATTCAGTACTGTATCGTATTCAGCAGTGTTATTAATGATATCCATAATTCAGACCCTCCTTTTTATCAGTACCATCAGTATGCCACCGATCTGAAGATCTGCCTACTGATATGCTCTATTAACGAATCTTAGCGGCAGCTGCTTCATCGAGAATGACATAAACACTCTCATGATCCTGCAGAATGGATGCAGGGCAGTCTGTTGTCTTTTCACCCTTGATCATGCCGTAAACAGCATCAGCCTTGTTAGCACCCGTAGCGATCAAAAGGATGCTCTTAGCACGCATGATGCTTGCCAGACCCTGAGTGATAGCCTTTGTCGGAACCTGGGACGGATCATTGTCAAAGAAACGAGCATTGTCCTGGATCGTCTGCTCAGCCAGATCTGTGATGTGAGTCTCGGATTCGAACGGTGTGCCCGGCTCATTGAAAGCGATATGGCCATCGGAACCGATACCCAATACCTGCAGGTCAACACTGTACTGCTTCAGCTTGTCTTCATAAGCCTTTGCTGCTGCTTCCGGATCTGCTGTATTACCTTCCGGGATATTGACATTCTCTTCATTGATATCGATGTGATTGAAGAGATTCTCATGCATAAATGTATAGTAGCTCTGTTCATGATCCTTCGGCAGACCTACATATTCGTCCAAGTTAAATGTGACGATATCTTTGTAGGATGTGCCTCTGCTGTTGTGGTCAGCGATCATCTTCTTGTAGAGACCTACCGGTGTGCTACCTGTAGCAAGACCGAGAACAGGGTTACCCTTGTCCAAAGTCTCACGCATGACCTTGAATGCTTCACTGCTTACTTCATCATAATCTTTGCATACAATAATGTTAAACATGTTCTACCTCCATTAATAAACTGTGATTGTATACGATGTATCAAATTTATCGTGTGGTTCCAGGAACATCGTTCCCTCACGCTTCTCAAACGGGATCTCCAGCTTCTCGAAATCCATATGAGAATACCACGGTTCAATGGCAACAAGCGGAGCGTTTACGCTCCAAAGAGCCAGCCAGCGGTAACCCGCACAGCCCACCTTCACACCATGCTTGCCATTCGTCAAAGAAGCCCAAGAAGACTTCGGCTCGTTTATGATAACTGTCTTCGCAAGTTCCTCCGAATTCAGCTCATATCTCTTTACATGATCATACCTGGTCCCATCGACCTCAAATGTCTCTTCATCACTGAACTCAACATAGTAGTCTTCGAACCAATCCTTCTGATCGATAGGGCATCGGAATGCCGGATGCAGACCGAAATTAAAAGGCATAACACGATCGTTGTCATTGACGACCTCATATGCGATCGTCAACTCACTTCCTTCCAACGTATACTTCACGCGCAACGTAAAGTCAAACGGATACTCCTTCAATGTCTCCTCATTCTGATGCAACTCCATAACGATCTCATGATCGTCATGGCGAACACAGGTGAAGTCGCTCCTTCTTGTAAAACCATGTCTGCCCATCGGATATTCTTTACCGTCGATATGCAGTTTGTTGTCCCATGTCGTACCGACGAGCGGAAACAGTGTGGGATTACGTCCTGCCCAATATTTGGGATCTCCGTTCCACATATACTCAAGACCCGTCTGCTTGTTAATGAAGCTGTGGATCTCAGAGGCATGCTCATCGACCGTTGCACATGCAACATCGTTTTCAAGTTTGAATGATGCCATAAACTTCCTCCAATGTTCTACATATATGATTATACACTTTATCAGTGCAATCGTTAACCTATTTCTGTCTACCTCCCCGTACCGAACACCGACTCCGGACGGATCTTACACGGCACCGATGCTCCGTTTTCACAAATCCTTTCCGTAGACTGATTCCAACCTGTGTTCATAGCCATATCTCCGTTCCAATTCGCGGCAATATCACTGAACTGCGAAGCCTCCCCAACATCATAAACACATATATGACAATGTGGACCGGTGGAATTGCCGGAAGATCCGACCTTGGCCAACTTATCGCCGGCTTTGATGATATCTCCCGTCTTCACCTCAAACGTACCTGCCATGAGATGATAGTACTTCACTCCATACGTCCTGCCATTGACAATGACCAGTAACATGATCTCATTGCCACCCCCCACGACCGGACAATAATCACCAAGATGGCCATAGCCACAACCCGCATCATTGGCATTGAGCACGACCCCATTGGCCGCTGCCACTGCATACGATTCACCATACTTAACACCGGCCCCGAAATCCATGCCGTAATGACGTCCACCCGAAGCATAGTTCCACGTTCCTGCCCCCCAGGTCATCTGCACCCCCGGCACCGGATAGGTCCACCCGGGCGAAGCCGTCACTCTGCCCAAAGCATCGTTGATATTCTTCATCTTCTTCCGGATGTCATCCGCATTGGCGACAAGCTGCGCTCTTTGTGCCGTCAGCTCCGTCTCTTGTTTCTCGTATTCTTCTTCCACAAGACGGGCCTCATACTGCTTTGCCAGCACCTCATCTTGACTCGCTTTAAAAGAAGCCTGATCCACCGCCAGCTCGTTCTTGGCCTTCGTTAACTGCGTCAACACTTCATCCAACTTTGCCATATTTGCTTCACTGTACTTGGTGATATCTTCCAGACCGTTAAGAATACGCACAAAATCCGTCAACGTTCTCGCCCCCATCAGAACATCGATATAGACCGACAAGCGCATCGTCGGCTGCCTGCTCTCCATCTGCCGACCGACCTTCTCTCGCAATTGATCGGCTTCCGCTTCCTTGTCATCGATCTCATCCTGCTTATCGTCTATCTTACCCTGCAGATCTTGGATCTTGACATTGAGCTCATCGATTCGCTTCTGATAATCCGCAATCTTGGCCGCATATTCTTCAATATTGGCCGCAATCTCCTTCTTCTGACCATCGATCGACCCGATCGATGCTTCCAGATCTTTTGACTGCTTTGTCATATGATCGAGAAATCCCGTACACACCTCTTTATTCTGTGCCGCATCATCACCCGTGCACTTCTGTGTCCAATATGTCGTATCGGAATAATCTTCCGCCACGACCATGATCGGACATAAGCACACAAGCAAAGCCACTACCGCTATGATTCGCACCCATTTCTTCATACGCAACCTCCGTCATATGCAATGTATCAAAGGTCAGTGAACATTTTCTGAAGTTCGGCCTTTGTCTTTGCCAAAGAATCCTCAGGCCACGGTTCAATGTCATCGCCCTTGACGAGATATGCTCTTTCTGCCAACACAGCCAATGGAGCATCGCTCAACGAATCACTCCAGAAGCCTTCCACATGCGCCTTACCATATACCTCACGGAATCTGCGGACCTTCTCCGTACCATGACAATTGATACCCGTATATTTACCGGTATGCATATCCACAACCGAAGCCATCATGTTCTTTATACCGATCTTATTGCAGAAACTGCGGATCAAAAATTCCGGAGAGGCGGAAATGACAAGATCGTCCTCTCTTTGTTGTTTCTTATACCATTCTTTAATATGGGAAAGATGCTCTGTTGTATACGCATCCACCATCTTCTCCATATCTTTTACATGTACGAACATATGATACAAATTTTCTTTAAACGTCAATTTCTTCATTAAATGCACCCCATACAAAAGACCACATACAGCCGTTCTCGGGATGGAAAGCCACGTTGCGGGACAATGCCTGTACAAATACAGCACAAACCCAAATGTGGAATCTCCTCTATGTATCGTATCGTCAAAATCGTAAACGTTCATGTTTCACCTCTTTGCTTATTCAGTATACATTTGCCGCATTGAAAAGCAAAACAAGCATGCAAAAAAGGGTGAGCATCGCCCACCCTTACTTGTCATTTGTCTATCAATACTGAGGCATCGGTGCCGGAGCAGCTTCCTTTTCCGGAATATCCGCAACAGCAGCCTCTGTTGTAATGAACAGACCGGAGATGCTTGCCGCATTCAGAAGAGCTGTTCTTGTGACCTTTGTAGGATCGATGATGCCGGCACGGAACATATCCGTCCATTCGCCTGTCTTGGCATTGAAACCTACTGTACCCTCTTCATGCAACTGCTTCTCAAGCACTTCATTTCCATCATAGCCTGCATTCTCGGCAATCTGCATGATCGGCATCTTCAAAGCATCGAGCACAACGTTGATACCTCTTTGTACATCTACAGAATCGTCCTTGCATGTATCTTTGATCGCCTTGTATGCATTAACAAGGGCCAGACCACCACCTGTGACAACACCTTCGGCAACGGCAGCCTTTGTGGCATTCAAAGCATCTTCGATACGAAGCTTCTTATCCTTGAGCTCTGTCTCAGTTGTAGCACCGACTTTGATAAGAGCTACACCGTTTGTAAGCTTACCAAGTCTTTCCTGAAGCTTCTTCTTATCATAATCGGACTTTGTATTCTCAATCTCAGCTCTGATCTCATTGACTCTTTCATCAACAGCTTCCTTGGCACCACCACCATCGATGATCGTTGTCTTATCCTTACCTACAACGACCTTCTTTGCAGTACCAAGATCTTCAGCCTTCATATCAGCCAAATTCATGGAAAGATCCTTACAATAGAATGTTGCACCGGTCATGGCAGCGATGTCTGCCAACATATTCTTGGCATTGTCACCAAAGCCCGGAGCCTTTGTGGCAACGACATTGAATGTACCTCTGAGCTTATTGAGGATCAATGTGCTCATTACTTCATTGTCAAAGTCATCGGCAATGATCAACAATGCACGATTGCTCTTGACCACACCCTCCAATACCGGAAGGATGTCCTGAATCGTATTGATCTTCTGGTCTGTGACCATAACGAGCGGATTGTCGAGAACGACTTCCATCTTTTCTCTGTCAGTGACCATATACGGAGATACATAGCCCTTGTCATACTGCATACCTTCCGTCATTTCCAAGTTTGTCTCAAAAGACTTGGACTCATCAACATTGATGACACCGTCCTTACCGACCTTTTCCATTGCCTCAGCGATGATATTACCGATCTCCTCATTGCCGGAAGAAACAGTGGCAATATTTCTGATATCTTCATTTGTTTCTACAGAATGAGATGCGTTGAGCAATGCATCGGCGGCACACTTAGCTGCCTTTTCAATGCCCTCTCTCATCAGTACAGGGTTGGCACCCTTATCCACAGCCTTGAGACCGTTTGTGATCATAGCCTGTGTCAAGATCGTAGCTGTCGTTGTACCGTCACCGGCCACATCATTTGTGTTATTGGCTGCTTCATATACAAGCTTTGCGCCCATATTTTCAAACTTGTCTTCCAGTTCGATCTCCTTGGCGATCGTCACACCGTCATTGGTGATGATCGGAGAACCGTAACTCTTTTCAAGAACAACATTTCTGCCCTTAGGGCCAAGTGTTACTTTAACTGCATCAGCGAGAACATTTACACCATCCAGCATCTTCTGTCTGGCGTCTTTTGCATATTTGATTTCCTTTGCCATCTTACATTACCTCCGTTATTATTCGATCACCGCAAGAACTTCGTCTGCCTTGATCAGCAGGTAATCCTTGTTGTCTTCCTTGACATCTGTTCCGGAATACTTCTTATAAATGACACGGTCACCCGGCTTAACATCGATCGGTACGAGCTTGCCGTCTTCCAGACGACCAGGTCCAACCGCTGTCACGATACCGTGGCTGGGCTCTTCCTTCGCTTCTTTTGTTGTAAGGATGATGCCACTTTCCGTTTTTTCTTCTTCTTTTACCTTTTCAAGCAATACATAATCATGCAATGGTCTAATCATATTTGCCTCCTGTTTTGCTTTAGCACTCATATCTTTTGATTGCTAACACTTGTTATTATAGTCTTGGCTGTCACTCTGTCAATACGAGTGCTAAAACTTCACATAAAATACACGAACTTATTATGCCTTAGCTTTTCTGACAAGCAGATACACAAGGATCAAAGAAGCACAAATGGCAGCGATCAGTGGTAGACCGGCATGGGTACCAAAGCCAAAACAGATCAAAGCCGCCGTATATGCAAACAATGTCTGCCAACCAATGGCAAACCACGTCATGCGAGCATTGGACATTTCCTTACGAATCGTACCGATCGCCGCAAAACATGGAGCACAAAGAAGATTGAATACAAGGAAGGAATAGCCGGATACTTGTGTAAAGGCTGTGGAAATACCTTCCGGATACAGGATACCGATCGTACTGACGATGTTTTCTTTGGCACTAAGACCGGCAATCGATGCAGCAACAGCTCGCCAATCCCCCCAGCCCAACGGGACAAACAACCACGCGATCGGTCTGACAAGCAATGCCAACAGAGATTGCGAGATCTGTTCTTCCGAAAGAAGAGCAAGCCCATCGGAAGTAAAGCCGATATGTGTCAAAGTCCAAATAAGGATCGATGAAACAAGGATCACCGTTCCGGCCTTGCGAGCAAAACCGGATCCTCTTTCCCACATCACATGACCGGCATTCTTCAAAGAAGGAATATGGTATGGTGGCATCTCCATCACAAACGGTGCTGCCTCTCCGCCAAACATCTTCGTCTTTTTCAAAATGATACCGGAAACAACAACTGCCGCCATACCAAGGAAATAGGCTGATACCGCCACAAGCGGAGAACCATGGAACAATGCTCCGGCGATCATGGCAATGAAGGGAACTTTAGCCCCACACGGCATAAAGGTCGTTGTCACGATTGTCATTCTTCTATCGTTCTCATTCTCGATCGTACGCGTTGCCATGATACCCGGAATACCACATCCGGTACCGATCAACATCGGAATGAAACTCTTACCGGACAGACCGAATTTGCGAAAGATCCTATCCAAGATGAACGCAATACGAGCCATATAGCCGGATCCTTCCAACAAAGCCAACAAGAAGAACAACACGAGCATCTGCGGTAAGAATCCCAACACCGCCCCAAGCCCGGCCACAATACCATCGATCACAAGCCCCGATACCCATGGCGCCACATCAAAATGCTCGAACAGATCTCCCAAAATGACCGGAATACCTTTTACATAAATGCCATAGTCGCCCGGATCCACCCCATCCGGATGTTCTGCCAACACATTCTCGGCATTTTCCCACATATCCAGATCCGCCGTCTTTTCCGTAACGATCAGTGTTTCTTCATCTGTGGATTCATATGAAAAGATCGAGGTCGGTTCAACACCGTATTTTTCTATATATGCCGTATATCCAGCATCTACATCAAGTGCTTCTTGATACGCCGCATCCTCTTCTTCATACGCATCGGTACCGATGCCAAGGAAATGCCAGCCATCCCCAAACACACCATCATTGATAAAATCCGTCATAATCTGACCGGGTCCGACCATGGCCGTTGCATATACCAAGAACATGATCACCGCAAACAACGGTAATGCCAAGATCCGATTCGTCAAGATCTTATCCAATCGATCCGACACGGTGATCTTCTTATGTTCATTGTGATGAATGCACCGATCGCGGATCTTGTCGATATATTCATATCTCAGATCGGCTATGATACTTTCTCCCGTATCATCTTTTTCAGTCTGCCAAGCCACGATTTCATCCAGAACATCTTGAGGCATTGCAAACATGTCGCATACCTTCTCATCCTGCTCCAAGATCTTGACCGCATACCAACGCTTCTTGTTGGCTTCCACATTCACATGTACCTCAACATGTGCCAAAACCGTTTCTGTATCGGCATCATAGTAAGCAGGATGAACAATACCACCATGCCCGATCTCACCACATACCGTCTCGATTGCCGCATCGACTCCTGTTTCCTTCAAAGCCGAGATACACACAACTTTACAGCCAAGCATCACGGCCAATTGTGCTATATCCAATTTATCCCCGTTCTTTTCCAGAACATCCATCATATTGATCACTGCCACACATGGAATTCCTGTTTCGAGCAATTGCATCGTCAAGTACAGATTTCTTTCAATGTTTGTACCATCGATGATATTCAATATCACATCCGGTCTTTCTTCCAAAAGCACATGTCTTGCGATCCTCTCTTCCGGGGAATATGGTGATAAAGAATAAATGCCCGGTAGATCGATTACCGTGATGTCCTCATGCCCTTTGAGCTTTCCCTCTTTCTTTTCCACTGTCACGCCCGGCCAGTTACCGACAAACTGCTTTGATCCTGTCAAAGCATTGAATAAAGTTGTTTTGCCGCAATTTGGATTGCCGGCAAGTGCGATCGTTCGCTTCATAAACCCTCCTTTATTAGTTAAAACTAACTTATGTGTAAAAAACGCTCAGCTCTCTTCCACTTCAATCGTTTCCGCATCCACTCTACGTAGTGTCAGATCATATCCTCGCACCTTGATCTCGAGCGGATCCTTCAACGGTGCTTCGCGGCATATCTGGATCTCTGTCCCTTTGAGGACCCCCATATCCATGATCCTGCGTTTCAATGCTCCTGAACAATGTAATTTGAGCACTTTGACCCGCATCCCGGGTCGACATTGCGCCAATGTTTTCATACTGTTTCCTCCTATACCATGATCTTCATCATCAAACTACGATCCAATGCGATCCTTGACCCTCGGACCGCCACGACCGCATTTCCACATATATATTGTACGATCTCGATCTTTGCACCGGTGCATATTCCAAGATCGGCAAGATGCTGCACAACATCCGGCTTTCCCAAGACCTTTTGAACGACACATGGTTCATTACAATGCATCATTGCCAACGGCATCATATCGCCCTCCTTTATTAGTTATGTCTAACTCACAATCTTTATAAATGGTTAGCTACCGCTAACCACAAACATTAAATTACATGTATTCCACTTCTCTGTCAACATTTTTTTAGTATGTTCGATCATGAGTCACAAAAAAAGACATTGCCCTAAGACAATGTCAACGATCCCGTCGGTTTTTGGCTTCTATCTCGGCACTGTGCAATCTGTATACGGCCAGTGCCATAATGAGAAATTGACACTTGGCCGCATCTCCCACTTCCAACCCCAGCAAAGTACCGATCCGGTTCAAACGATACTTAGCCGTATTACGATGCAAGAACAATGCTTCAGCCGTAGTGGTAAGATCCATGCCCTGATCCAGATAATATGTTCCCAGCACCTTAACCGGCTCCCCCTTGGGATATCTTCTTTCCAAGTCAGTTAGAAGATATACATCCGTCGATACAAGTTCCGGATCTTTGGAGATCAAACCGATGGATCTGGTAAAACAAACATGTTGATAGGAATAATACCGATTGTGGGGAAAGATCACTCTCATATCGTTGAGACTGATCGTCGTCTCACGATATACTCTGTGCATATTCTCCAACCAAATGGAATTTGTTGTATGCACAAGAACATAAGGAAACTTATTTTCACACATAAAATCCACAAACAGATTGAGATTGTCTTCCATCTCACGCAGGTCATCACATGGAATCGGATAAACAAGCAGATCATCCCGATACCGTGAGATCTCCACCCAAGGAAACAACTCCCGCAATTTTTTACAAACTGCTGTAAGCACAGCATCATTGCAAGCAACACCTGTTTCCGCCTTCAACATCCACAGATCATACATCTTCGCTTCCCTCAGACGATCCTTTTCCCCTATCGTCAGCACATCGAAGAAAGCATCTTCTTTCTGGGCATCCAATCTTTCTATAAGAAGTTTACGTTGTTCCGCAAGGTCACGATTCTCTTTTTTTCTTTCTTTTTTATTGATATTCATAATAAGGTGAGTGTTTCCTCACCATAATAGCAAATTTACTGTGAATACAAAATAGCTAATTTCATGTAATAGTCACAAAAAAACTGCAAGAAACCGTATATCCAAAGATAATTGTAAGCGTTGACCGATAGTTAAATACTTTTATGCACCACAATAAGAACTCACTTTTTTGTTGTATAGTCAGTATCTTTTTTACTTTCTATCATACATATCGCTCAGACCGTATAAGAAAGAAGGAATAACTATATCATTGACCATAGAGAACACTTTTGTGGGACTCGCCCCACATTTTAGAATGATGCGAGACCCAAAAGATCTTTATGAAGAATTCAATGGGAGATGCAACGATGATCTAGAAGACACCTCATTTCATACCTGTGCAAGACTGCTACGAAGATCACTCGATACGGATCATCCATTCGTTCTTAGATCGGATAGATACACAGCCGGAAGAAAACAAAAGAGTACTACGGCATTTATCTATCGAACATATGGAGTCGTCCAACAACATTGCGGCCGCCCTTTCAAACTTTCAGCTCATAAGTGTGGCCTGTACAAAAAACAATCGCACAATCATAAAACCAAAGTAAAAGCCACCGAGACCGGCATTACATGCCGATCTCGACGGCTGCTTTTACGGCAGAATCCAGTTAATGCCCTATCAACTTTGGTAACGCAAAGATTTCTTCCTGCCATCATTTGTGCCTACTGTACACAGCCACGGACCGTGTCCCACAACATCTCCCGCATCTCTTCCGTATCGGAAAATCGACTTCGGATCACAGACATCGCATATCCTATACCGATGATCCGTGCCGCCTCTCTGCGAAAGATATACATCTCATCTGTCAGATCCGGATGACTGTAACGGATCTTCCGATTTAAATTCAAGGCCAATAACTTGTTTCCCGTGTCCCGTACCGCTTCTTGATCGGCTCGAGGAGAAAGGACATAATCAAACATAAACACCGTTCTGTCCTTATTCTCCAGCAGAATATCAATATAAGCGTTCCAAAGGTCTTTGCTGGAAGAAAGACTCATGCCCTCATGCCATAAAGAGGACAATGTTTTTATCCTTTCACAATACTGCTCCAGCATCGTACTGTAGCATATACGGATAAAATTTCCCCTTGTTCCAAAATACTTATAAAGAAGAGATTCAGATACACCTGCCCTTTCCGCCACACTTTTAGTGGCAAAAAGATCCACGCCTTTCTCAGCCATGACCGTCACTGCCGTATAGATCAGCTTATCTTTTGTTGTCTTGTTGTCATCTTTCACAAAGAAAGTTTACCATACATTTTTGATTGGTATTACAACATTTGGAATTTTTTTAGCCTCACCCGCATCTTTTCGCATATAAGCGCTTACGTTTTGCAAAAATAACAGGTAAATATACGATATAATGGCATTGTTATGAAAGATATTAGTTTAATGCTGTCCAAAGACAGCGAATTGTTGCCGATTTTATTGATCTCGGCAGCCATCCTACTCATCCTTCGGTTGATCTGGCAAAAGATCCCGGACACAAAGCGAACGACCGAACACAAGCATTCTTCTTTGCCTTTTGTGAAGTCTTCCTACAGTAAGCCCGTCTATGAGAAGAAAGACTTTTTCATCATTATCGGAGCATGTCTCATCTATGGTGTGGTGTCTTTGACAAGACTCGGTTCCCCTGTCTTCCCGACCACGACTTGGCAACCGTCCCCAACCGCATACGATCCTTCATTCATATTGGAACTTCCGGAAGGAACGGCTTTCGATCAGGTCTCGCTCATTTATGGCGAGGGGGACAACAACAGTAACCCCGACAACTACCAACTCGGGGCTGACGGCATGACGATCGAGGGATCCAATGATCTTTACACATGGACAAATATTGCCACTTTGGAGAATACAAGTATATATGAATATACGATCGTTCCCACCAATGCAAACTATCGATATATCCGTGTTACGGCCGCATCTAAGGACCAAACCGTCACGGAGATCGCTTTTAAAGCAACCGGGGAAGAAAAGTTGCTGCCGGTGCAGGTATATGAAGATGCCAATGCCGACCCTTCTTACCCCGCCACATTGACGATCGATGAACAAGATAAAGTCGTTCTTCATCCGACCTACTACGATCAGGCATTCTTTGATGAGATCTATCATCCCCGCAATGCCTGGGAGATCGCCTACGGTCAAAAAATGTATGCTACTGTTCATCCGTTGCTTGGCACAAACATCATGGCCCTTTTCATCAAAATGTTCGGCATGTCACCCTTTGTATGGAGACTACCCGGAGCATTATTCGGTATCATGATCATCCCGCTGTTCTATATGATCCTCAAAACGATGTTCAAAGACACCCGACTCTGTACGCTTGGTACTGTGCTTTGTGCCGCTGACTTCATGCATATCACGACATCCCGCATCGGCACGTTGGAGCCATTCAGTGTATTCTTCATCTTGTTGATGTTCTATTGGATGATCCGCTACTTCTTCACGAATTTCTATGACACTCCGTTCAAGAAGACACTGATGTTGCTATTGGCTTCCGGCATATCCATGGGACTTGCCATTGCGACTAAATGGACAGCGTGCTACTCGGCCGTGGGGCTTGCTTTGATCCTGTTTGCCAATTGGTATCAAAGATGGAAAGAATACAGACTGGCCAAGAAAGCTTTAGCGGAAAACACACTGAACAACGAACAAAAGCAGGAAGCACGACATATCACATCTCTCTTCCCTTCGCAATTCAAAAAGACATTCCTGTTGTGCTTTGTATTCTTTATCTTCATTCCGGCTATCATCTATTGGGTATGCTATATTCCGGATAAAGTATGGGGCAGTGCCGGATGGTCCATTACCAATGTATGGAATCAGAATATGTATATGTACAACTATCATACAGATCTGACTTCCACCCATCCCTTTGCCTCCACATGGTATATGTGGCTGTTTGACATCCGTCCGATCTGGTACTATGCCAACATTAATGCGACAGGTGTTTCCAATACGATCGCATGCTTCTCAAATCCGTTGCTGACATGGGTCGGAGTTCCGGCTTTGATCTATATGATCTATGACATGTTCAAGCGTAAGAGCAGTAAAGGATATGTGATCTTGATTGGTTTCCTTACGGCCATCGGTCCTTGGATCCTGCTTGTATCACGATGTGTATTTGCTTATCACTTCTATCCGACTTCTTTCTTCATGATGCTGGCGATCGTTTATTGTGCAAAACGTCTCCTGGAGAAAAATGAAAAGTTTGGTATGAAAGTGATCACGGTATATATGATCCTATATGTTGCTATGTTCATCGTCTTCCTACCGATCATCACAGGTTTCGGTACGACTCAATCATGCATTAAAGCCTTGGAGTGGCTGCCGACATGGTACTTCGGTTAAAGAAAAAAGACAGGGCACTGTATCTGATCACCGCATTTGTGATCGCCATGCTGTTTACAATGCCTTATTTCACAAAAGATCTTTTACCGTTTGAGCATGACACATTCTTCCATGTTTCACGCATCGACGGTCTGGCACAAGCCATTGCCCATGGGGATCTGTTACCGGCCATGTATCCGACAAAGAACAATGGCTTCGGTTATCCAAGTTCATTGTTCTACTGTGATCTGTTCCTGTATCCCTATGCACTGTTGAACCTTGCCGGTCTTCCGATATCAGTATGTTACAAAGTCATGGTACTCGTGGATACGATGTTGGCGGCTTATGCCATCATGTGTTTGTTGCATCGAATCGGACTTAAAGACAGTCATACGATGCTTGGGGCGATCGCCTATACCTTTGCCAACTATCACATCACAGATGTTTATGTGCGTGGGGCAATAGGCGAAGTACAAGCCATGATATTTCTGCCGATCCTCTTGGAAGGTATCTACGTCCTTCTTTATGAACAAGAGACCAAAGATTGGCTGTTATGTGCATTACCGTTGGCGGCACTGGCATTAACACATAACTTGACATTCATGATGGGCGTTGCAATGTGTATCCTCTTCTATCTGTTCCGTTTCCGCAAACTGTCTGCGAAGACACACAAAGCAGTATGGAAGAGCGTTCTCGTAGCCTTCCTTTTATCGGCATTCTTTACGATACCGATGCTGGAACAGTTACAAACAAACGAATTTATTCTTGATACATTCACTAAATCATCCGACTTAAGTGGGGCGGCTCTACCCTTACACCAATTCTTAGCTAACACAACCATATTTGGATACAGTGGCAACTATCTGGCACCGGATCAGCAGATGACTTGCAATGTTGGTTACTTCCTCACATTCGCATCGATCTTGTACTTCTTCAAAAAGAACAAGTCTCCCTTCGCCACAACATGTGCGATCTTGGGCATGATCAGTATCATCTTGCCGTGCCAATTGATTCCATGGGAACATCTTGACTTCCTGCGCATCATACAGTTCCCATGGCGGTTTCTGCAGATGGGAATGCTGTTATTGACCGTCCCTGCCGTATGGACTTGCAAAGATATCAAGCAAGAAGACATCGTCACTTGGTCTTTATGCGGCATCCTGATCATTGAAGGCATCTCACATGTGACACCTGTAAAAGATCGCACCTATGGTATGACTTCTAACATGACATGGTCGGACGTTGCGGATGGGGCGATCTGTGATCCGTATTTCTCAGCGACATACAAACGCATAGAATTGGCCGCCGGTGATTATCTTCCGACAAATGCTCCGGATTACCGTACACTGGACCCGGTTTTGATGGATGAAAACTACATCCCGTTGGACAACAGTCTGACACGCGACTATGACAAACTGTCTTTTATCGGTACAAAAGACCAAACAGTGGTCATGCCTCTGACATGGTACAAAGGGTACTCCGTTACATGCAATGGAAAAAAGATAAAGGCTGTCCCCAACGAAAACAGCCTGGTTACCTTCACGGTGCCGGAAGACGGTGAGATCATATGTGCTTACCACAGTACACCACTGCGCAAAGCATGCATACTGCTTTCACTTGGTTCGTTGATACTCTTACTGTTTACCGAATATAAACACAGAAAAAATGTATAATGACCAAAACACAAGGTACAGCTCAGGCTGTGCCTTTTTCTTTAAAACTGTATGTACAAAAAAAGACAGAAACATACGTCTCAGTCTTTATTGTTTATAGTACTTTGCCTGGGCATTCCACAACTCCGCATACTTCCCGTTCTTATCTTGTATCAACTCTTCATGCGTTCCAAGCCAACAAGCCGACCGTCATCGAATACGGCGATCTCATCACAGAATCGGCAACTGGACAAACGATGACTGATATATAACGCTGTTCTATCCCCGACAATGTCATTAAACCTAGCATAGATCTCCGCTTCGGCAATAGGATCCAAGGCGGCTGTAGGTTCATCCTACACCAATATCGGTCCGTCTTTATACAAAGCTCTGGCCGACATCAACCGTTGCATCTGACCACCGGACAATAAAACTCCATCAAGATAAACTTCACAACCGACATGGTATCCATACCATGTGGCAGATCCGCAATAACTTTTGTTAACCCGGCTTTAGCAAGACATGCCGCCACTTTTTCACGATCGATGTTGGTAACGGTCGAAGCAACATCTTCCGCCACCGTTACATCCAATACCGAGAAATCCTGGAACACGGCACTGAACAACTTGTAATACTTTCAACAATCAAACCCTCGGATATCCATCACATTCAACAATACCCTACCTTCCGTAGGGTCCAATAATCCACACAATAAATTCACCAATGTCGTCTTACCGGTACCATTCAATCTCACAATAGCCGGTTTCTCTCCGGCGTGGACCGTCAGATCAAGCCTACTTCCGCATGCGAATAGCGATAAGATACGTTTTCCAACTTCAACTCATAACCCGCTGCCATCGGAATATCTTTTCCGCCTTCAAAGAGGAATGATTCGGGATAATCAAGAAAAGCACGTACACAAGAGATGTCCAAACTCTCTTTATGCAATATGGACGCTTCCTTCAAGATGCCCATGATCCATGTTGTAAAGGTCGTTACTGCACTGAAATAGAGCAAGAACTGTGACGCACTTAACCCTTCATGTAATGTCATATGGATCAAATACACATACGCAATGCCATTTCTGGCCATGGTCAACACCACTTCCACAAGATCGGCCAACACTTCCACTCGTTCACAACGCAGACTAAAAGCCAAATACAGATCATGGATCTGATCCAGAAGTTCATTCAACCAGTTCTGCAAACCGAAGATACGGATATATTTGGCCATTTCCACTGATTCCGACTTTATTCGAATATACGATTTCTTCCGATAATACCGCTCCTCTTCTTCACGATGGACATATCGCCAATTAAAGAACCCCACCAGGCACGTAACGACGATCACAAACAACAAGAATGGATCGATGCGGGAGAGAATCGCCACATATACGATCGCCCCACCGATGTCCTTCAACAACATTGTCAGCGTCTGCCATATATGCTCCACCGCTTCATTATTACCGGCACAAGCAAAAAAAACCTTCTCCCTCTTTTTTATAAATTCTTCATCCAAAGTATTGGCATACGATGTACTACTGCTCTTTTCCGCCAGACCGGCGATCACTCCCAAGCGTATATCCATCCTTGGAAAGAGCGTATTTTGAAGGATATATTCTTTGCTTCCATGCACAATGAACAAACCACCCGTAAAAAACCGATCACTATAAACAGATCTATGATAGGACGCTTGACTTCCACATATGAAAGTACCTGAGGTGCAATATACAACTGCAACAATTGGAAGAACACTTCCAAAGCAGCTGTCATGATGCAGAACAACAACACCCGCTTACGGAACCTCCACGCTTGTGCGATCATCCAGTTCATGTTCCCGATCACACCATTTTTCGGCCTGTTTTTTACTTTCATAGCATTTCCCCTTTCTTCATCAGGATAAAAAAAAAAAAAACGTCCCCTAACATTTTCGGGGACGAAATGCCATATTACGGGGATGGATCGTATCACAATTGCGGGATCAAGATCTCGATCGTAAAGGCGCCATCCTCACTATTGCGACTGAGATAGCCTCCCAACCGCTCCACGATGTCATCCATCCGCACAAGATCAAAGCCATGACCCTCCCCTTTTGTCATATGAAATACACCACCTGTTTTCAACATCTTCTTCTTTGCCGTAAAGTTGGTGAAAGATATATAGTTGTGCGCCTTTCATATCCATATATACACAAATATATCTTTGATCTATGGGAAGAGTCATACTTGCTTCTATGGCATTGTCAAAAAGATTACCGATGATGACGCAAAGATCTAACTCCGACATCTTCAGCTTTACCGGAATGTTCGCATCCACAGTAACTTTGATATCATTGTCCTCAGCCAAAGAGATCTTACTGTTGAGGATCGCATCAGCCATGGCATTACCGTTCTTCACAACCACATCCACAGTATTGAGATCTGTATCCAGCTCATTCAGATAATTCCCGATACCTTCCAGATCGCCATTGGCCGTCAACACTTTCATCGTCTGGATATGATTACGATAGTCCTGTCGCCATCCCCGCATCTTGCGATACATGTTGTCCACTTCACGATAGTGCGTATCGAGCAATTCCCTCTGATACGTCCCGATTTCACGATCGATCTTCTTGGCAAAAAAGACATAATTCCTCCCTTACATTCTGTCAATGACAGCTCTGTTCAACGACTCATAAGCCCACGAGGCAATGTCAACACTGTACCGTCCGCCAAATGTACTTCACGCCTTGTCACTTTACGGATCATCTCCAGATTCACGATCATCGACCTACCCACAGGTAAAATCTATCATCCAGTTCTTTCTCAAACTCTCCCAACGAACGCTTCACCGTATAGTCACCATTGGCGTGCACTGTCGTATAGTTACGATCGACATCCACATACCGGATCTTGCAAAAGGAGATGCGTTTCATCTCACCATTCGTCTCAAGATCCAACATCCGCTCATTTCGCAACAGCTTAACGACCGCCCTGTCAAGCACCTGAAACAGCTTTTCTTCTTTTACAGGCTTCATCAAATAGTGGAGGGCTTCCACTTCATACCCTTCGGCAATGTAATCGGAATATCCGGTGATGAATATGATCTGCACTGCGTCGTCCTCTTGTCGCACCCGAGCAGCCATGGTCACTCCGTCCATCTCTTTCATCTCCACATCCAAAAGCAGAATGTCATATCGCTTATCATCGACATAATGAAACAGAAAACACTCAGCCGAGGAAAATGTCTCTATCGCCGCATTGTACTTACGTGCGTCTGCCCACCTTTGTACAATACCGCAAACAGATTTAACTGCAGTCTCTTCATCATCACAGATTGCAATCCTCATACATACCTCTTCTTTTTCTTATTTATTGTATAAAACTTCGAACGTAAATCATACAAGAAAACCGGAACAAGTGCATATGCCCTGTTCCGGTATGTTGGGTATAGATGCAAGCGAGATCAGGATCTCAATTCGGCATTCAGCTTAGCCTTGAACTGAGCGATGATCTTGTCATGCACAGGTGTGATCTCATCTTCTTTCAGAGTATGATCGGCCTGGTAAACGATGTGCAAAGCCACAGACTTCTTACCTTGTTCAATATGCTCACCTTCATAGATATCGAAGATAGAAGCATCTTTGACGATCTTGCCGGAGTTTCTTGTAACGACCGCCAGGATCTGAGCTGCTGTCACATCCTTGTCTACAACAAGGGCAAGGTCTCTGGAAACACCCGGGAATCTATCCAACGGCTGGAAGCGAAGTCTACCGGCCTTGGCATTGAGGATCGGTTGCAACATGATCTCGGCATAGATACATCTCTTAAGATCGAACTTTGCCGCATATTCCGGATGCACTTCACCGAAAATACCAATGAACTTGCCATCCAAAGACACTTCCGCCGAGCGATACGGATGGAAGTGTTCCACATCCCTTGTATTCTCCTTGAGTCTGACTCTGGCCTTGGCAAAACCAAGACGTTCCAACCAAGTGAAGAGAATACCCTTCATGGTATAGAAATCACCTGTTTCTTCCTGCTTATGCAACTCATCACTGTGCAACTTGCCATCCAGCAATACGGCCAACCTCTCTTCACATACATTCTTGGCATATACAGAGGAGATCTCATACAAATTGTTGTCTGCATTGCCATGTGCTTCATTGTACCGTGCACACTCCAAAACACTGTTCATAAGTCCTGTTCTGATATACTTACGAGCTTCACTCATCGGCATCGCCAATGCGACCGGTTCCCCGGCCGGCATGCAAGTATCGTTGACATATGCTTCGGATACAAGTGTATATGTCACGATCTCATGGAGGTTAAAGCCGGCCATGATGTCACGGATACCTCTTCTTGTCTTCTGGGCGGCAGAAAGCTTACCGACCGTCGGTTCCATCAAAGGAAGCGTACTGCTGAGACCATCATAGCCAAGCAGACGAATAACTTCTTCATCGATATCGGCAGTGCATGCCATATCCGTACGATAAGAAGGAATATGGGAAACGATCACGTCCCCTTCCACTTCCGGCTTGAAGTCAAGACGGGCCAGCACACCGGACACTTCCGCCATTGTGAAAGATGTGCCAAGCAACCCATTACAATGCGTCAATGTCTCAGCAATCGTTGTTTCAACATGTTCTTCATGATCGTCACATACTGTCGTTCCAAAGTCGGAAGCGGACGCATATTTGGAAAGAAGTTCACAAGCTCGATCCAAGGCCTTCTCAATGGAGAGCGGATCCAGACCCTTTGTAAAGCGCTGAGCTGCTTCTGTCACCAGATTCAAACGAATGCTCGTCTTACGGATCGTAGCCGGATCGAAGTGAGCCGCCTCAATAAAGATACCGGTCGTATCTTCATCGATCATGGAATCTTCGCCACCCATAATACCGGCAATACCGACTGTATCTCCCCCGGCCTCGATCAAGAGATCGCCCTTCTCGATGGCAAACTCCTGACCATCCAATGCCTTAAGCGTCATTTCCTTATCATCGGATACAACGATATCATGACTCTTCAGCTTGGAAAGATCATAGAAATGCAACGGCTGCCCCGTCTCCAGCATCACAAAGTTGGAGATATCCACGATGTTGTTAATGGAATTCATACCGGCTGCCTGCAGACGATCTTTCATCCACCTCGGCGAAGGACCCACAGTGACGTGTCCTACCTTTTTACCATAATATGCTGTGCACTTGTCACTATTGGTCTTAACCGTGAAGTCTGTCGCATCACCGACTTCGCTGCAACCTTTTACTTCCGGCCACTTCACTTCGCGACCAAGGATTGCACCGACTTCCTTGGCCATGTTCCACATAGCTGAACAATCTGCTCGGTTCGGTGTCAAAGATACATCCAGGATCGTATCATCCAATCCCAGATATTCCAATACATGTGTTTCACCCACCGGAGCATCTTCCGGCAGTTCTTCAATACCACTCAACTGCTTCTCAGTCAGGATCTTCTTGTCCACACCGAGTTCATACAAAGCACAAAGCATGCCGTTGGACTCATGTCCATGCAGCGGCTTAGCTGTGATCTTGCCACCGGGCAACTGTGCCCCCGGTAAAGCAGCGATGACCTTCAATCCTTTACGACAATTGGGAGCCCCACATACGATCTTGAAGCAGTCTTCTTCTTTGTCACCTGTACGCACGATCGTATCGTGCAGATGTGTATCCGGGATGTCTTCACAGAAGATGACTTCACCAATACAAAGACCGGAAGCTTCCGCCATCGGTTCGATACCCTCGACCTCAAGCCCCGCCGTCGTCATCTTGTCCGCCAGCTCTTCAGGCGTAATCCCATCCAGGGACACATATTCATTCAGCCATTTATAACTTAATTTCATGTCTCTCACTCCCCTTAGTCAAAACGATCGAAATTCTTCAGGAAACGCATATCGTTCGTATAGAAATTACGAATATCATCAATACCGTACTTCAACATGGCAACTCTCTCCATACCGACACCGAAAGCAAAACCCGAGCACTTCTCAGGATCAAAACCGTTCATCTCCAACACATGTGGATGAACCATACCTGCTCCAAGGATCTCGATCCAACCGGAACCTTTGCACACCGAGCATCCCTTGCCATTGCAAAACGGACAAGAAACATCGACTTCAACAGAAGGCTCTGTGAACGGGAAGTAAGAAGGACGGAAGCGAACCTCACGACCACTGCCAAACATGGCATCCGCCATAAATTCCAAAGTTCCCTTCAGATCGGCAAGTGTGATGTGTTCACCCACGACAAGTCCCTCGCATTGCATGAATTGATGAGAATGTGTTGCATCGTCATCGTCTCTTCTGTATACCTTACCCGGGCAGATCAACTTGATCGGCAACTTTCCATCCGCCTTCTCCAATTCTCTCATCTGAATTGCTGTCGTATGCGTACGCAACAATGTATTGGGATCGATGTAGAAAGTATCCTGCATATCTCTGGCCGGATGATCTTTCGGCAGATTGGCAAGTTCAAAGTTGTAATAGTCACTCTCAACTTCCGGGCCTTCTGCGATCTTATATCCCATGCCAATGAAAAGATCTTCCAATTCTTGCTGGATCATAAGAAGCGGATGCTGTGTGCCTCTATCCATATTGCGACCCGCCAACGTAATGTCGATCTTCTCATCCATCAACTGTTGTGCCAATTCCTTCTTACGCAGCTCTTCCTGCTTTTCATCCATGGCTGCCGCCACAGCTTGCTTGGCCACATTCACCATCTGGCCGAATGCCGGCTTTTCTTCTTTCGGCAAAGACTTCATCTCTGCCATCAAAGCCTGAATGCTACCCTTCTTACCGAGATACGCAATGCGCAACTCCTGCAGCTCCTTCAAGCTTTCGGCTTCTGCGATCTTGGCGATCGCTTCTTCCTGAACTTTGCTGATCTGTTCCATATAGTCCTCCATAACAACAAAAAAGCGTTCCATAACACAGGAACGCTCAACACGCGGTACCATCCTGATTCATGCCTTACAAAGACATGCACCTTTATTCAAGATCCATAACGGGGATCATCCGGAGAGGATTAATCTCACTGGAAAAGTGAATTCGCTGCTTTCCCGACAGGATCCTCTCAGCCAACGGATCCCTCTCTTTGAATTTCCGGCAGGTACTGGTCTCTTCTTTAAAACGCTTTATGTGCCTATTCTACCATCACTTCTGATGAATTACCACCCTGTACTACGCGACTCTTCATATGCATTATATACTTCATCCAGATCTTCCGGCGTCAGCACGAACGCATCCCCCAGCAGTCTGTATTCACCGTGATCGATCACGATCCCACCTTTGTTCGGACTGCATACGACCGGATCTCCCTTGTCTTCCAAAGACCGGATAATAGCCGCCAAATGATCTTCTGTCTGCTCGTAATGCACATCGATGTCAAAGCCTTCCACAAGCCCCAAGCCATGTTGCCAATCAAACGTACGCGTTTCATCCGGTGTCAGATGAAATTCCTCCAACTGGATCATAGCCCCGGCACTGATACCCATGATCACACCGGAAAAGTTGCATACCGCTTCACGGATCCCAAGATCCTCCAATCTTTGCAACACCCAGTCCGTTACACCACCGGTCAAGAACAGTACGTCCGCATGGTTCACTTTGCGTAAAGCATCTACCTGCTCATCTTCAAAATAATTGACCCAAGATACATTTTCGTCTTTGATCCCAAAAGCCCGAAAAGGTCTTAAGATCTCATCATAATACCGTCCCTCACGACCATACATGTCATACCAATCTTCATGGTCGGACAGCCATCCTTCGTTGTAGGATAAGGGCAGAATAGCGACCCGGGAATCCGGATGAAGATACTCCTCCATCGTTTCATATGCCCAAGGCTCATCAAAATTCGACAGATTCAATAAGATATTGATCATATACCCTCCTCTCACATCGTCTCATTATAGCACAGGCACAACCCACATGATCATCTTCACGATACTTCCAACTTCATGTTTTTTACACCATATTGTATATATACTCGTTATGTGCGGTATAATCCTCTTATAAGAGAACAGAGGCGATAATAATATGATCAAAAGATATCTCATGATTGTGGAAGGACAGGTCCAAGGTGTGGGCTTTCGTGCCTTCTGTATGCGCATTGCCCTGCAGAACGGTCTTACCGGATCTGCCTCCAATCTTGACAACGGCAATGTGGAGATCCTCATCCAAGGTGAACGTTCCGCCATCAACACCTTCATCAACCGTATCCTAGCCGGGGATCGTTTCATCCATATCACCGACTACCATATAAAAGAAGTCCCGGTCGACCCGGGACTCAAAGACTTTACATACGGACACGGAAATTATTTCTGACGGAACGCATACATCACGATGCCTCCCGCCACCGCCACATTCAATGATTCAAACCCATTCATCTCAATGAACAGTCTCTCATCACTTTCCTTCAACATTGCTTTAGATACCCCTTGCCCTTCATTACCGAAGATGAATGCCATCTTATCACATGACTGTACATCACTCATACCGTGGGCATCATGCAATGAGGTGGCAATGATGCGAAATCCGTCTGTTTTTAACATTTGTACAGCATTTGTTAAATCGCCATAAATGACAGGAATGTGAAACATGGCTCCCTGCGTGGAACGCACCGTTTTCTCGTTATAAAGATCCACCGTATCTTTAGAACAATATACAGCATCGAAAGAGAAGGACACGGCTGTCCTTACAAGTGTGCCGAGATTGCCGGGATCTTGCACCCCATCCAAGATCAAAACACGTTTCATGACTTTACATTGATTTTTCAATTTTCGACAAAGCCCAATACGGTGTACTTCCGAAACGTTGCAAGAGATCTTCTTCATGATCTCCGGCGTAACATACAGTCCATTCTTTCCGCACTTGTCTTCTTCATCACTGATGACATATTGCAAACAGCCGGCTTTATCCGCTTCTTCAATAAGATGATCTCCTTCCACAAGGAACAGACCGCTCTCATCACGGTCTTTCTTCTTATGAAGACGACACAGTTTTTTTACTTTGGCATTCTGTAACGATAAGATCTTTTCCATATTACATGACCTGCTTTCTATCGTTGTCATTAAATCGAATTTAACAAAAGAATGCAATACCGGCCACGGTTTTACATAAAATTAACATAGTACCGATCATGTATTTTACCAACATTATTTAAGATTGTTATGTTAATCAAGGGAGAAGTATATGAATGGAATGAAAGCTGAGCACTTGAACCTCTGGTATGGCCGGAAGCAGGCGCTCAAAGACATCAACCTGGAAATGCCGGAAAAACAGATCACAGCTTTGATCGGACCTTCCGGTTGTGGTAAATCCACATTTCTTCGTTGCCTCAATCGCATGCATGACCTGTATCGCGATATCCGCATCGAAGGTAAGGTCACTTTGAACGACAAGGATATCTACAAAGAAATGACACCGGACGATCTGCGCACGGAAGCAGGCATGGTCTTCCAAAGACCGAATCCGTTTGGCATGAGTGTATATGACAATGTGGCATACGGTCCACGCATGCAAGGCATCAAATCCAGACCGAAACTGGATGAGATCGTAGAGCGTTCGCTCAAAGCTGCTGCCGTATGGGATGAATTGAAGGATAGACTGAATAAACCTGCTCTTGGTCTTTCCGGTGGACAGGCACAGCGCCTTTGCATCGCCAGAGCCATTGCCGTCAACCCTTCGGTCCTTCTCATGGACGAACCCACATCCGCCCTCGATCCTATCGCAACCCAAAAGATCGAAGAACTGGCCGTAGAACTTAAGAAAAAATACACGATCGTGATCGTCACCCATAACATGCAACAGGCAGAACGCATCTCCGATCGTACGGCCTTCTTCTTGCTTGGAGAACTGATCGAATGCAAGCCAACGGCCGAACTGTTCGGCAATCCTTCTGACAAGAGAACGCAAGATTACATTACTGGGAGGTTTGGATAATATGCGTACAAGACTTGACAACCAGCTCCGTGAATTAACGGACGACATCATCCGCCTTGGCGGACAGTGCGAAAGAGCGATCGCCCTGACAAACAATGTATTGCTCACGCGTGATAAGAGTGATTTTGATGAGATCCACATCCTTGCGGAAACGATCCGTCAAAACGAGAAAGCAATCGAAAATGTGTGCATGCGTCTGCTCCTTTTGCAGCAACCCTTGGCACAGGACCTGCGTACTGTATCCTCGGCTCTCAAACTCGTCACCGATCTCAACCGCATCGGTGAGATCTCAGCCGACATGGCAGATGTTATCGTGGCCATGCACAATGACAAAGCCCCCGATACACTGCAGCAGATGGCTGCCAATACCGCAGCCATGGTAAGACATGCCATCGACTCCTTCGTACGTGGCAATGAAGATATCGCCCGCAATGTCATCACCCATGATGACACCGTTGACGAACTGTTCAACAAGACCCGTCAAAACGTCGTGGAAATGGTTAAAAAAACACCGGATGAAGCAGACTACGGTGTAGATCTCATCATGCTTGCCAAATACTATGAAAAGATCGGGGACCATGCCGTAAACATTGCCGAGTGGGTCATCTATTGCATCACCGGTGTCAATGAATCAGGGAGAGAAAAAGCATGATCTATGTTGTAGAAGACGATTCCAGCATCCGCGAGATCGAGATCTATACTCTCCATTCCACCGGCTTCGAAGCCGTCGGTTTTGAGAACGGACGTGATTTCTTCACAGCCCTCAAAACAAAAAAACCGGATCTGATCTTGCTGGATATCATGTTACCGGACGAAGATGGCACCGAGATCCTTAAAAAGCTCAAAAAAGATCCTTCTGCACGCGATATTCCCGTCATCCTAGCTTCAGCAAAAGGTACGGAATATGACAAAGTTCAAGGTCTCGACATCGGTGCAGATGACTACCTCGCCAAACCCTTTGGCATGATGGAGATGGTATCTCGGGTACGAGCAGTGTTGCGGAGAACAAACCGTGAAACAGGACATGTGATCGAACATTGTGGTATCCGCATCGACTTTGATAAGCATGAAGTTACGGTCAATGGATCGATCATTGAATTGACATTGAAAGAGTATGACCTTTTATCCCTTCTGGTGTCTCATCCGGGTATCGTTTTCACACGTGAACAGTTGCTCAATGAGATCTGGGGCACAGAGTATGACGGAGAAACAAGAACGATCGACGTACATATCCGTACACTCCGTCAAAAACTTAGTGAACAAGGAAAGCATATCGACACTGTCCGTGGTGTCGGCTATCGCTTCCGGGAAGATGTATAGACCATGAAAAAAAAGATCTTCCGCTACGTCGTAAGCACGATGACATTGATCTTGTGCGTATCCATGGCACTGATCATCTATATCCTCAACGGACACTTCATCTCCATCGAACAGGAACGCATTCAGACCGAAGCCCGGATCGCAGCAGCCGCTTTGGAAAACGACCCTTCTGAAGAATTCCTCAAATCCATCAACACCGGCAACTATCGTTTGACACTTGTGGGTACAGATGGAAGTGTCCTCTACGATTCCAAAGCCGATGCTTCCAAAATGGCAAATCACAGTGATCGTGAAGAAATCATGGAAGCCATGGCCAACGGCGAAGGCTCTGCCTCTCGCCATTCCGATACATTCGGCAAAAATTCCATCTATGAAGCGATCAAACTGAAAAACGGTACCGTGATCCGTGTGGCTGAAGATTACGATACGATCGGCATCCTCACGGCCCGTATGATCGGACCGATCATCCTCATCCTCTTTGGTGGAATCGTTGTATCTTCCTTGGTAGCCGGTAAGCTCGGTTCCAAGATCGCCGATCCTATCAACGAACTTGATCTGGATCATCCTTTGGATGCGGATGCCTACGAAGAGATCTCCCCGCTGCTCGTCAAGATCGACAAGCAGAATTCCCAGATCAAAGAACAGCTGGAACAGCTTCACCAAAAGCGCAAGGAATTTGATTCCGTCACCGCCAATATGAACGAGGGACTGGTCCTCATCAACACCGAAGAAGAGATCGTCTCCATCAACCGTGCTGCCATCGACATGTTCAACGCCGATCCCAAAGCACGTACGATCACCCAGGCTTGCCGTATTCCGGAAATGAGCCGTCTCATCAAAGACCTCTTTGAAAACGGCTCGGCCGAGATCACATGTAAGATCGGCTCCCGTATGGTACAGCTGAGCGGTCATTCCATCACTTCCTACGGTACTCTGACAGGGGCTGATATCATTGCTTATGATATTACCGAGGAATATGAAGCAGAACAGACCCGTCGGGAATTCACAGCCAATGTATCGCATGAACTCAAGACTCCGTTGCAATCCATCATGGGATCGGCCGAACTTCTTGAAAATCATCTCGTACAGCCTCAGGATCAAGATAACTTCGTACACAAGATCCGCTTTGAAGCAAAGCGTATGCTCGATCTGATCGATGACATCATTCGTCTTTCTCAGCTCGATGAGAATGCTCCGGTGGAAGTATGTTCTCTATATCTCAATGATCTTGCCAAGGAAGCCGGTGAAGCCGTCAGTACACTGGCCAAGACAAAGAACGTATCCATCGTCATGGATGTACAGCCTGCCAAGGTCAAAGCCAACAGTCGACTCATCTATGAGATCTTCTTCAATCTCATGGACAATGCGATTCGCTATAACAAAGAGAACGGCACTGTCACCGTCAAGACATACGTTGAAGGTAATGAAGCAGTCCTCTCCGTATCCGATACCGGTATCGGTATCCCGGCAGATTCCCTCTATCGTATCTTCGAGCGCTTCTACCGCGTTGACAAATCCCACTCCCGTGCCACAGGTGGCACCGGACTTGGCCTCTCCATCGTTAAACATGCCGCAGCCATCTCCAAAGGCAAAGTGGGTGTTAAAAGTGAAGTGGGCAAAGGATCTACATTCTCCGTTCGTTTCCCCCTTGCAAAATAGCTCTCTTACAGAGGGTCTGCAGTATACCTGCAGATCCTTTTATTATTCTTTGACTTATCTTTCAAAACAAAAACAGAGGTGCATGATGCACCCCTGTCTGTTTCCAAAACAGATTATTTCTTGCCTGTCTTAACAAATTCAAGCAAAGCCTGTGCAGCCTGATCGATACCATGATCGCCCTTATTGGGAAGACCAAGACATGTATAGATCTCACCTACAGGAATATTCTGCTCATAAAGAGCATCAAACATCTTTGTGATGAGCTTGGAACACTTCTCCTGCCTCTGCATCGGTCCAAACGGATTGGCAAAGAAGGTTGTTGTATAACCTTTCTCCTGCGTTGTACCAAGCGCAAATCTCTTACCTTCCACGAACACTTCCTCAGCACCGTTTCTGTCATCAAAGAAATGCATGCCTCTCTTATCCGTATAGTTGTTTGCATACAGGAAGCAGTCTACTTTATGATCGCTTGTAACGACATCATAGGGAGCAGCCGGAATAACGACACGTGCATTCGGTTTTTCCGGATTGAAGAAGATAGAGCGATCCATATCCTTGTATGCAGTTCCCTTGTCCAAGTCATCCAAACGTACAAAGGCACCGATCTCTGTACCCTGTGCACGAACCTCACCATTCTCATCGAGATGGATCGTACCCATATCGTCGAATACTGTCTCCTGATGATCGATCAGATCACTTGCAGCAGCGGAAAGAGCCTCGATCGTCTCAGACTTACCGGCACCGGAATCACCCATGAACATAAGTCCCTTCTTCGTCCCGTCCTTGAGATAGATATTGACCAAAGCACCGTGGATAGGAAGCCAACCCTTGTCCATCATGGCCAGATTGTGCAATGTCAACATCGTCTTCTTTGTATAACCAAAGTAATCGATCTTCTCATTGGCGGAGTTCTTACCGATCCAAATACCATTGACCTCATCATGATAGAACACTGTCTCATCCTTGCCGTCGGGATTACCAAACAGCATGATGGCATCCGGCTTCTTGCCTTGGACATCTTCAATACCGGCAAGTTCAAACAAGTTTGCAGTAGCAGCAGCGGAAGTGATGTAATTTCTGTGGAAGTAGCAGAACATCAACAGACTGCCGACCTTAGCCGGGAAGCAGAGCCATTCCTCATCCCCGGCAAGGAAGTCCTCGATCGGATTGTGATCGGCATCGGTAAACGTATTTGTACGCTTGTTGCTTTTGGGGTGAACGATGAGCGGCGTGCGCATCATGATCTCATGTACGAACGGAATACCGTCCAATGCCTCATAACCGGCCGGGATCTGCCAGTTATAGTATTGCAACAACAATGCCGCATTCGTACCGGCCTGCAACTGACGGTACACCTTATTCTGATACCCCTGGACCTTCTGCTGAACATTACGGTAAAGGGAAAGAGCTGTTGCATTGAAGCCGCTGTCGGCACTGATGAAGGACTGCAACTGATAGCCTTCTTCATTATGTGTGTAGAGAACAGAATATCTCTGCATGCTTCTCCAGAAATGATACCCTTCTTCGATCACATCCAGAAGAACATGTCTGTCTCTGATATAAGGATGTTCGATCTGTTCCATGTCCAGAACGAGCAGCAGCTTCAATACTGTCTTAAGATCGCTGCATACATCATCATTTCCATCATGGTCCTTGAACAGGTACTCATGCAAGTCAGTATGATGTGTTTCCAGGTACTGCACATACAGATGCAGGAAGGCATCGAATCCCTCGCAATCAATCAATTCCTGTGCATTTCTGACATATACCTTAGAATAGTTGATGATCACTGTGTCATCATGAAAATAGTATGCTTCTTTCATCTTGCTCTCCTTTTTTAGCATGTTTAGTTTATCAGAAAATCATCTGTTCGTTACGTCATTCTTTCTCTGTAACCGTTTTTCTTTGCCGAAATGCTTCAAAAAACAAGGCTGATGCCGCCCCGGCCGCATTCAAAGCCGCACGGAAGTCATTGGCATACGGAATATAGATGTTGCCATCCATCTCTTTAAGCACTCCGGAAGACAATCCCCGCATCTCACCCCCAATGGCGATCAAGACCGGCCCGGTATAATCCGCCTCCCAGTATGCGATCGCATCTTTACGCATAGCCGCATAGCACTTCACGCCCCTTTGTCGACACGTCTTCACATCCTCTGCGAGATCGTCCGACAATACGACATTCATATATTCATATGCCCCGGCACTGGACTTAAGGATCGTATCCTCGCCCTTGGACCAATCACGATTTCGTAACAATATACCCGTGCATCCCGCTGTATAGAGCGTGCGCATGATGTAACCTAAGTTGAATGGATCTTCCACCCCTTCCACAAGAGCAAGGAGCGGTTGCCCACAAAGACACTCATCCAATGTCTGATACGCTCTTTTACCAACATACGCAATGACGCCACCATGTGTACGTCCCACTGCCAACGCATCGATCTTGGCACGGGACGTCTTGATGACTTCGATTCCAAGTTCATTGGCCTTGCGTTCTATGAAATGGGCATCTTTGTCATGTCTTGCTTCATCCAACAAGATCTTTTCCACTTTTCTTTTGCCACCGAGCATAGCGGCCTTTACGCTCAATCCACCTTCTACCGGCATTATCTGCTCCTCCTGAAGATATCATCCTTCTCCACTTCAAACGGGACCGGCATCGTCAACACCGTCATCGGCTGCCGATGCAGTTCTTCTCTTTCCCCCTTATCATTCTCCAACCATACCGGCACAAACACCCGGTTATCACGTCCCGGCGATAGTACTTCGATCGTCATATCCGATGACACCGGATTTCTGGTCATGATCCGAGCAATCCCGTCTTGGTAAGAAAGAACCGTACCAAGAAAGTCATGACTGACATGGTTGTTACTGTTGGCATGATAGATGATGGAGGACGCATCCGCCGTACCGTTGTAGAAACCATCACATACCTCACGGTTCTCTCCCTTCATGATCTCCGCTCTATGATAAGCCATCCGTTCTTCGTCAAGCTTCATATCATGCTCATAAAGATCGTCGATCAGATGCCTATATCCGGATACGACAGAAGCCACATAATACTCTGTCTTCATGCGACCTTCGATCTTCAAAGAAGATACACCGGACTTGATAAGATCGCATACTTCATCCGCTGCCATCAAATCCTTGGAACCCATCGTAAACACCTTGTCCGCATTACTGATCTTCTCATCTCCGTTATAGACATCATACTGCCAACGACAACTTTGAGCACACCCTCCGCGATTGGCATCACGCAACGTCATACGATTGCTCAATGTACAACGTCCGGAATAGTTCACGCACATGCCACCGTGAATGAACGCCTCGGTCTCTACCGGACACGCTGCCGTCAACTTCTCCACTTCTTGCAGCGTACATTCTCTGGCCAATACGACTCGATCCACATGCAATTCTTCCACCAAGAACTGTGCCGTCCGACTGTTGGTCAAAGAAAGCTGTGTAGAACAATGCACTTGCAATTTGGGAGCACATTCTTTGGCGATCTTCATAATGGCCATAGAAGCCGTGATAATGGCAGTCACACCCGCTTCCTCCAATTGTTGCAGATATTCCCGAAGTCCTTCAAAGTCCTCATTATGGGGAATAATATTCACAGTGACATGCACATGTGCCCCATGTTCTTTGGCAAAGGCACATACTTCACAGATATCGTCCATCGTGAAGTTGGAGGCACGTGAACGCAATGAGAAGTTCATTCCACCAAGATATACCGCATCCGCCCCATATTTGATGGCTGTCTTGGCTCTGGCAAGATCCCCTGCCGGTGCCAACAGCTCCACTTTATTTAACTGTCTTTGCATCATAGTACCCCTTTCCAAAAGGGCGATCTGCATACTTCTCACAATATGCCTGCTCCACATCGCCACCGTCTTTGCCATTCAGCACTGCCCGATACCCACGCACTGCTTCCATATATTCCATCCTATCCAGGAACACACCATCCGCAAAGAACACCGTATCATGTCCCATCAATTCCGGTAATTCCTTCATAGAAAGGAGCACATCATCTGTATATATATACACCCCATCTTCATCCTCATAGGCCGGCATATGTCCTTCACGCTTCTCTTCACGCAAAGTGATGTTCTTAACATCCTTGACAGCACATTCCACCCCAAACGTATCATGCCATGCCGAAAGAAGAGGTCTTGCCGATCTGGACATCAAAGTATGTCCGTGGATCGTGACCATCACGTCATCCGTCTCCACCATCGCCTGCGTCTCTGCCAACGTCACAAGTGGCGATACTGCCGCTCTTACCCCTCTTTCTTTCCAAAATAACACCTCCGGAACACTTGTCATCAAAGTATCCGGCTTATAAATGAGCTTACCCGCAAAGCCGTACTTCTTTGCCAAAAGATAAAAACCAGGATCTTGGAAGAGTACGTACATAACATCCATCTTGGCTATCGTAGCAGCGATCGCATCTTCCTCAGCCAAGTCACCCTCATGAAACATCCTATCTGCCAATACACTGATCTTACGGCCAAATCCTGCTGCCATAGTCGCCGCCATAGTTGCCTCAGATATGGACATCTTTGGCAATGCTCCTGTTCCGGCGCCCTTCAATGCGATCAAAAACGTATCCGCCCCGGCATTGATCAAAGCCGGAAGATCCCGCATATCTTGCAAGACCGTCATCAACACATCACTCATGCATACCACCTCATATCGTTTTCCATTGTAGCATATACGAATGTTGTTCTTGCGACTGCCGTTTCCCTATGGTACTCTTTTGGCGGACAGACCTGCGTAAAGTGCTGCATTCCGGGAAGATTGCGGACGAAAAGATGTATGGTTCTTGCGGTAGGCTGTCGTTCCCAAGACGTGACTTTGACCTCCTTCACGGATTGGCGAAAGGAGGTATTTTTATGTTTGATAAAGATTTTTGGAAGTCATCCTTTGAAAAGATGCGTTCTACACGCTGGCTTGCGGTCATGGCCGTATTCCTGGGGCTACGCATCGTCGTATCCCGTTTCTCGATCCCGGTATCCGCCAATCTGAACATCTCTCTTAGTTTCTTTCTGGTAGCCCTGGAAGGCATGTTGTTTGGACCTGCTGCAGGTATGATCTTCGCCTTCACAGAAGATATACTTGAATTCCTGCTCTTTCCAAGTGGCTATGGATTTTTCTTCGGTTATACATTATCGGCGATGTTGGGAGTGTTGACATATGCTCTCTTCATGTACAGACAGCGTATCACCGTCGCTAAGATCATCGGAGCCAAGCTGATCTCGTCATATGCGATCAATGTCCTGCTGGGTTCCTATTGGACATATCTGCTTGTCGGTTCCAAGTCCTATCTTGCTTATGCGGCGGTAAGCTTCTACAAGAACACGATCCTTCTTCCCATTCAGATCATCGGGATCGTGCTCATCGTCAATCTTCTTCTCCCCTTCTTTCGGAAGAAGAAGTACATTACAACAGGACAGAAAGCCCCAATTCCATTCTTCTGATAACCAAGAGCCTGCGGGCTCTTTTTTTAGTGGTATAATCGACGGGTATGATTGATGCACATTATAAAGAGGTGAAGAAGACACTGGGCAACAAAGTCCGGCTTTGCGTCGTCTCCAAGAACAGAACAAAAGAAGAAATCATGTCCTACTATGATGCGGGCGAAAGGATCTTCGGCGAGAATCGGGCCAAGGAACTGTTAAACAAGATCGATCTGCCCCACGATATCGCTTGGCACTTCATCGGTCATCTGCAACGCAACAAAGTCCGGGCCATCTTACCATATGTATCTTGCATCGAGTCACTGGACACCACCGCTCTTGCGGATACGATCGAAAAAGAAGCAGAACGGATCGACAAAGAAATCGACGTTCTGTGTGAGTTCCGGATGGCTTCGGAAGATACCGAGAAGAGCGGACATGACCCAAGGGATGCCGAACATTTCGTATCTTATTGTCTGGAGAAAAAACATCTCAATGTCAAAGGGATCATGGTCATGGGGCCTCATACCGATGACCAAGCGCGGATCACGGAAGTATTCCGGCAAGCACGCACTCTTCTGGATCGTTTGCAACATAGCCATCCCGGTCTTACCGAATTATCCATGGGCATGAGTCATGACTATAAACAAGCTGTACAGTGTGGATCCACCATGGTCCGCATCGGCACATACTTATTTGAGGAGGAAGAATTATGACATTCACACGCAAGAGCGCCGATCTTACCCCGATCGTCGATACTGTCTTTTCCATCGTTTCCAAAGCCAAAGCCGACAAAGCCGCCAACGGCAGTGAGATCGTCACCGATGCCACGATCGGTTCCCTATATGGGGAAGATGAGAAGCTTGTTGCATATGACACGGTATTCGATCACTATGACGCCATCGACCACCGTTCCAAGGCTTCCTATGCGGCCAGCTTCACAGGTAATCCCGACTATCGTACCGATGTTTGGGATTGGGTCACAATGGGTCAAGCTCTGGACATTCCTCATACTGTCATTGCCACACCCGGCGGTAGCGGAGCAGTCTCCATGGCTTTCACAACGTTCCTCGATCAAGGAGAAACAGCCATCCTTCCCGAGATCGGCTGGGGATCCTATACATTGATGTGCCATGAAAACAACATCGAACACATTTCTTATCATAACTTCAAAGACAATCACTTCGATCTTACTTCACTGAAAGAACAGATCGATAAAGTAAAGAAGATGCAGGATCGTATCGTCATCGTTCTCAACGACCCTTGCCACAATCCCACCGGATACTCTCTCAGTGATGAAGAATGGTCAGAATTGACAGATCTTCTCAATGATGAAAGTAAGGATGTTCCGATCGTGCTTGTCAATGACATAGCCTACATCGACTATGCCAACAGCACCCCGGAAGAAGCACGTGCTTATATGCAGCACTTCAAGGAACTCAATGAGAATGTACTTGTGGAAGTATGCTTCTCCTGCTCCAAGACTTTGACGAGCTATGGTCTACGATGCGGTGCGGCCGTCCTTCTCTCCAAGACACAAGAAGCCGTCAGAGAAGCAGAGATCATCATGGAGAAGAAGGCGCGGGCAACTTGGTCCAACATCCCCAATGCGGCCATGAAGAACTTCTCCTGGATTGTCTCCGAAGGAAGAGACGCATTCATGCAGGAGAAGCAATCTTATATCGACCTTATGAAGGAAAGAAGCGATCTGTTCCTCAATGAAGCAGCGAACTGTGATCTGCCACACTATCCATACAAAGAAGGATTCTTTGTCACCGTATGCACACCGGACAACGCATATCGTGACAGAGTGCATGAAGCCCTCATGCAAGAACACATCTACACCGTCAAGGTCAACAAAGGCATCCGTGTAGCGGTATGTTCTTTGCCCCTCAACAAGATCAAAGGTCTTGCCGCAAAGATGAAGTCCGTTATGGACCGTACGAAATAGGAGGATCCCCATGCCGGCTGCTACAACGCATTCTGAATTCGCCAAAGACGTATACCATTCCCTGAATAACAATGACCAAGATCTCATTACCGACTTCAACTTATTTCTGGTCGGGGCACAAGGACCGGATCTTCTTTTCTTCAACGGATTCTCCATCCTTCCCGGCACTACCTGTCCTATCGGAAGTATGATGCACAAGGAAAAAATACCGGAAGTCATCCATTACTTTGATGAACATACAAAAGAAGATAAGATCTTACGATCCTATCTGTATGGATATCTTTGCCACTATGCCATGGATTCTGTGATCCATCCGCTTGTCTATGCCATGACGAAAGTCCAAAAAGAGAAGACCAACGCTCCGGATATGGATATCCACTTCCGTATCGAGTCCGAGTATGACATCTATACCCTCGCCAAAGAAGGTAAGACATGGCATGACTATGCCGTATACAATGATCTCAAGCTCAATCCGACCGATACTGCCACCTTAGCACATTTATATCAAGGTATGTTGGCGGAAGTGTTCCACATCACCCTCACAACAAAGAAACTGGAAAGATGCATCAAAGACGCTTCTCTTATGACCCGCTTCCTAAAACCTTCCGAAAAGAAATACAATGTCGCTCATGGACTGGAAACAGTGCTTCATATTCCTCGTCGTATCACCGGTATGATGTTGAGTGGAAGAAAGCAATATACCGCTCTCAATGAAGCTCACGACCAATGGCATCCCGTATTCGATGAAAGCATTGCATATACGGATTCCTATGATGATCTCTATAACAAAGCCAGATCCTTTGCTTGTAACATGATCAAAGAACTTGATTACAATGCGATTGATCGCACCTTCAACGGTGAACCGATGCAATAAAAAATGAGATGCCTTCCAAAGCATCTCATTTTCTT
>X413_Lion__coassemble_55_pt1 | contig 51804 bp, 52 predicted proteins | sample X413_Lion__metabat2_high_PE_002 | metagenome-assembled genome bin X413_Lion | reverse complement strand
CCAAAAAGGTGTTGAAGGCACAGGCCACCAACACCAGATTATATAGAACCTCTTTTTTGACTCCTGATGCTGCGAATAGTGAGGTATATATCTATACACAGCAATACTAATGTCCCATAAAATACAGTGATCTTGAATGGATCTTTTTGTGTATGAAGCCGTGTCATACCATCCGTTTTCGATTCAAAGACATCAGTATTCCGATGGTTTTGCGGCTGAAGAGCATTCATATATGCTGTTGTTTCTTTGGTATATGAATAAATCGTACTATTTAAGTTTGCTAATGCGTTGATACTGTTTCCGGATGGATCATCGATCATGATTACCGCTAAATACGGTTGTTCTGCCATGACGATCTCTGCTACGGTATTGACATTGGTATACCACCCTTGTTTTTGGTATATCTTGATATCTTCCGGAATAGTTCTGGCCACACCATTGATCTGATCGGGAGAAGACATATATTCCAAAAGTTGCTGAAAATCACTTTGATGTTCATATAAGTACTGCAGTACATTCATAAGATAACCGGCAGGGTAATCGTTGTCCCGATACAGAGCAGGATCTACATTATTAAGATCACGATAGTAGTCATCTCCAAATGTAGTCATCATGAGGTCTTTATACTGCTTGTAGGTACCAAGACCGTTCATCAGAGCTTCTGATGCATCATTATCTGAATTCACAATGGATAAGTAATGGGCATCTGCCAAGCGATATCCATTGATCATGGAATCATCGTTCAGTTCTCCTGCGTTTTGTTTCATGTAGTAATACATGTTCAGTGGAAGCTTGTAGGTGCTTGCAGCGAACATATATCGTTCATCGTGAAAATGATATGTTTCACGTGAAACAGTGTTGTAGTAGGAAATAGATACATTGTCTTCTGACATGTAATAATAATCCAGAATTTCCTGAACACGGTCTTCTAAAGAACGGGGTTGTTCAGGTATATCCGATTCTGACAATACAGCTGTCGGCTGTAGCAGTAGGGTAGGCACAAACAAAAATACTAAACTCTTCTTTTTCATAATACAGAAGATATTATAATGCATGATCTACCTACTGAAATCGTTCATATTTCAGTTATTGTTGGGAGAAGCTTTCTTTTTATGTTCTCGTTTGTCTTTCTTCTGTTTCTTTTTGACTTTGTTCATATCTTTATCTATCAAACCGGTCAAATAATCTTTCAAACTTTCTTTTGAAGATAGCCAATCAATGTATTCCGCTTCTGTGTTTTTATTGAAACGCACAGAAAATGACTTATATGTCTTTCTATTATATGCGTTGTTATAAGTGAGCTTCTTGGAATATTCTGTCTTAACGGCCATGATCTATGCTCCTTTATCCAAATATCCACTCTATCTGTAAGATATGGTAACACTCAGGTATTTCATTGACAATTGATTTATGTGATGCTTAAATATTTCTATAAAACGTTGATGGGAACAAGTATTCATCGTATGTTTTTCAGAGAACCGGTGGTTGGTGCGAATCGGTACAGAACATGAAGAAATCCATCCCTGAGTGAAGTTAATTCCTTCCGGCTATGACCGTTATCATATTGAGAGGTCAGAGTGTTTCACGTGAAACATTCTGACAATTAGGGTGGCACCGCGATTAACACATCGTCCCTTGTTGGATGGTGTTTTTTTATTTAGAGAAAGGGAATACTATGATCGACATTAAATTAATTCGTGAAAATCCTGATATCGTCAAAGAGAATATCAAGAAAAAATTTCAGGATGAAAAGCTTCCTCTTGTAGATGAAGTTGCATCATTGGATATTGAGTACCGTGAGACAAAGCAGAAGGGTGACGCTCTTCGTGCTGATCGTAATAAAATGTCTAAGTCCATCGGTGGTCTGATGAGAGACGGCAAGAAAGAAGAGGCTGAACAGGTCAAAGCTCAGGTCAAGGCTATGGGTGATGAGATGGAAGCTTTGGAAAAGAAAGAAGCTGAACTCAACGAAGAAATCAACAAGAGAATGATGGTTATTCCGAATATCATCGATCCTTCTGTACCTGTAGGAAAAGATGACAGTGAAAACGTAGAAATCGAAAAATTCGGTGAACCTGTCATTCCGGAATACGAGATCCCGTATCATACAGACATCCTCGAAAACCTTGATGGTATCGATCTGGATGCAGCAGGTCGCACATCCGGTAATGGTTTCTATTATTTGAAGGGTGATATTGCAAGACTGCATTCTTCTATTCTTTCTTATGCGAGAGATTTCATGATCAACAGAGGATTCACATATTTCGTGCCTCCGTTCATGATCCATGGTGATGTAGTAAAGGGTGTTATGTCCTTTAAAGAAATGGAAAACATGATGTATAAAATCGAAGGAGAAGATCTGTATTTGATCGGTACATCTGAACATTCCATGGTCGGTCGTTTCATTGATCAGATCTTGAAGGAAGATGAATTGCCGCAGGCTCTGACATCTTATAGTCCTTGCTTCAGAAAGGAAGTAGGTGCTCATGGTATTGAAGAGAGAGGTCTTTACAGAGTTCATCAGTTCGAAAAGCAGGAAATGGTAGTTATCTGCAAGCCGGAGGATTCGATGGACTGGTATAACAAACTCTGGCAGAACAGTGTGGATTTCTTCCGTTCTTTGGATATCCCGGTAAGAACGATCGAATGCTGTTCCGGTGATCTTGCTGATCTGAAGGTAAAGAGCTGTGATGTAGAGGCATGGTCTCCTCGTCAGAAGAAATATTTTGAAGTAGGTTCTTGTTCCAATCTCGGTGATGCACAGGCTAGAAGACTGAAGATCAGAGTGAAAGGTAAGGATGGAAACTATTTCCCGCATACATTGAACAACACGGTGGTTGCTCCGCCGAGAATGCTGATTGCATTCGTGGAGAATAACTTGCTGGAAGATGGTTCTGTAAAGATTCCTGCTCCGCTGCAACCATACATGGGTGGACAGACTGTTATCAGTCCTAAGAAATAATATTGTTTCATGTGAAACAGACAATATACTAAAGTAGCAGTTGCGTTTCACAAGAATAATGCATATAATAAATAACGGTACAGCAAACATGTATCTAACTTGGTCAGATTCGGAAGAAAGCAGCCATACGTGCCTCTGTTTGCGTGTACCGCTTTTATTTTATATGAGTATGGAAAAAACACCGGAATATTACATGGGATTGGCTCTCAAAGAAGCAGAGAAGGCCAGAAAAATAGATGAGGTGCCGGTAGGAGCCGTGATCGTTCAGGACGGAAAGATCATTGCCCGAGCACATAATCTAAAAGAAAAGAAAATGCAGGCATCTGCTCATGCAGAACTTCTTGCAATTCAGAAAGCGTCAAAAAAACTAAACAACTACTACCTTAATGATTGTGATCTGTATGTCACATTGGAACCATGTATGATGTGCACCGGTGCAATCATCTTATCCAGGGTCAGGACACTTTACTACGGTACGACAGATCCGAAAGGAGGGTGCACAGATACATTGATACAGGTAAAAACGATCAAACATCTGAATCATCACCCAAATGTGGTTTCCGGAGTACGTCGTGAAGAGTGTGCTCAGATCCTAACGGATTTTTTCCGTGAAAAACGTAAAAAAACAAAGTTGTTGCATCAAGAAAAGAAACGATCAGAACAGTAAATGCCTGCCAGTTATGCAGGCATTTTTGCTATAATAAAGACTATAAGGGAGTCCTGAAATTGAGTAAATTAGCGTTATATCAGAAATACAGATCCACTACTTTTGAAGAAGTGGTCGGTCAGGAAGTGACAGTAAGAACGATCAAGAATGCGATCCGTGAAAATAGGGTCGGTCATGCGTATCTTTTTTGCGGTCCACGTGGAACGGGTAAGACAACTATGGCTCGTCTTCTTGCAAAAGCTGTCAATTGTGAAGATCCGGATCACGCACCTTGTGGTGTTTGCAACAACTGTCGTGCAGCGGCAGATGGTACACATCCTGACATTATCGAGATCAATGCTGCCAATGAGACGAGTGTAGATGATATCCGCGATCTGATCGAACGTTCTAAGCTGGCGCCGATGTTTGGAAAGCATAAGGTATATATCATCGATGAGGTCCATCAGCTTTCCTCTGCAGCATCTTCCGCTTTGCTGAAAACACTGGAAGAACCGCCGGAAAACGTGATTTTTATCCTGGCAACAACAGATCCGCAAAAGTTACTGCCGACGATCATTTCACGTTGCCAGCAGTTCAATTTCTATCGTATTCGAACCGATCAGATCAAAGATCATCTGCTGGAAATCGCTGAAAAAGAAGGCTTACAGATGGATGAGATTGCCGCCCAGAAGATTGCTGTTTTGGCAAATGGTGGTATGCGTGATGCTTTGTCCATCATGGATCAATGTGCTGCCTTTGGAGGTGATGCTGTTAGGGAAGAAGATGTAAATCGTATTTATGGACTGACATCTTTGCAAGAGCAGCTTGATCTGTTGAATGACATCTTTAATGATGATCTGGTTGGTATCCTGGAAAGGGTTCGCAAATATGAAGAAAGAGGCATTGATATCGGTCGCATGACAGATCAATTGATCGATGTCTTAAAGGATGCAACAGTGCATTGTTACGCCAAACAAGAAGATCTTCTCAGGGTATTGAACGCTGAACAAGCTGAACAATTGTCCCATGGACATAAGCCGTCACAGTTATTGAAGATGGTAGACATTCTAATGGATGGAAAAGCAAAGTATAAGTCTGCTCAAAGTGCAGCATCTGCCTTTGAAGTAATTTGCTTGGAAATGGTAGCCGGTAGTGAAGAACCGGAGCCAAAGGTCGTAACAGTACCGGTCGCATCTACCGCAACAACCACATCGTCCAAGGAAAAACAGGAAGATGCAATGCCGAAAGAGCCTGAGATCGCTGTAGATATGATCGAAGAAGACAGGGATCTGACAGCGGAGACAGTTCTTGGCATGTTGCAGATATGCAATAAGGAAGACAGACATATAGATAGGGAGAAATACGAGCAGATAAGAAATGTGGAAGGTCCGGATGTCATGAAGTATAAGATGATGCTTTCAGGAGTAGGAGTCACTGCCTCCGGCAAAGACATTATCTTGTTTATTACACCAAATAAGGCTATGGCAGCGAGGATCAACAGTGAAAAAGAAAACAAAGGACTCTATGAGTTCTTAAGAGATAAGCTCCAAATAGATAAAATTCCCTTTGCAATCGATTCTGACTTCTATAAAATATGCGTAAATCTCTTTGTGAAGAGAACAAAAGACGGAACTCTTCCTGAATTGTTTCACGTGAAACGTTATGCAGAAGAGGAAGTAAAGGTGGAAACACCTGAGGAGAAAGCAATAAAGCTTTTCGGTAAGGAAACAGTCAAAATAATATAGGAAGGTAAACATGGATTTTCAGAAATTAATGCAGCAGGCACAGCAGATGCAGTCGGACTTGCTGAAAATAGAAGATGAACTAAATGAGACGGAATATATAGGTGCTTCCGGTGGTGGTGCTGTACAGATCATTGTTAATGGCAGTGATGAAGTACAGCATGTAGAGATCAATGATGATCTGATGGGGGCAGATAATAAAGAAATGCTTCAGGATCTGATTCTGATCGCTATGAATGAAGCTGTCTCCAAAGCCAAGAAAGATAAAGAAGGCAGACTTGGGAACGTTGCCGGTGGTCTTGGCATTGCAGGACTTTGAGGTAACGATGTATCCCGAAAGTATTGAAAAACTGATAGAAAGCTTCCGTTTACTGCCGGGAGTAGGTGCTAAGACAGCAGAACGGTATGCATTGACAGTTGCAGATATGGATGAAGAAGATGTGAAAGCGTTTTCTGAAGCGCTGATAGACGTGAAGGAACATCTTCATCATTGTGAGATCTGCGGAAACTTCACAGATCATGAACGATGTGAAATCTGTGAAGACGAGGAAAGAGACCATGCAACCATACTTGTTGTAGCATCTCCCAAAGATGTTATGGCAATGGAAAAGCCCGGTGAGTTCAAGGGTGTATACCACGTGTTGAACGGTCTTATCTCCACAACAAAAGGGGTCTTGCCGGATGATTTGAATATCGATCATCTGCTGGAACGAGCGGCAGATGCTAAAGAAGTGATCCTGGCTACCAATACAACTCTGGACGGAGAAACAACAGCTATGTATTTGGATAAGCTGTTGCACGAAAAATTTCCGTCTCTTCTCGTTACGCGTATTGCCCACGGATTGCCATCCGGTGGTCTTTTGGATTATGCGGATGAACTGACATTGGCACACGCATTGAGCGATCGTCGCACGATGAAATAACAAACGGAGGAACAAATATGAACGAAGATCTGAGAATTGCACAGTCTGCAGAGCTGCAGGATATTTATACGATTGCTGAGAAGGCAGGTATCGACCGTAAGTATGTAGAACCTTATGGTACAGATAAAGCTAAGATCAGCACTGAGATCATGAAGGAGAAAGAAGACAATAAGGATGGCAAGTTGATCCTTGTTACAGCTATTACTCCCACAAAAGCAGGCGAAGGAAAGAGTACAACAACGATCGGTCTGACAGATGGTCTGTCAAAGATCGGTAAGAAGGCCATGGCGGCATTGCGTGAGCCGTCTCTTGGCCCTGTATTTGGTCTGAAGGGTGGTGCAACAGGAGGTGGCTATGCTCAGGTCATTCCCATGGAATCCATCAATCTCCACTTCACAGGTGACATGCATGCCATTACGACAGCAAACAATTTAATTGCTGCCATGCTGGATAATTCCATCTATCAGGGAAATCCTTTGAACATCGATCCGGAGAAGGTTGTTTGGAAGAGATGCATGGATATGAACGAAAGAACTTTGCGCTCTATCACGATTGCTCAAGATAAGAAGACGAACGGCGTTGAGAGAAAAGACGGTTTTGTTATCACTGTTGCCAGTGAAGTAATGGCGATCCTTTGCCTTTCCAAGAATCTGAAGGATTTTGAAGAAAGGATCTCCAAATGTGTTGTTGCTTATACATATGACGATGAACCTGTAACAGTAAAGGATATCCAGGCTCAGGGTGCTGCAACGGTTGTCATGAAGGAGGCTATCAAGCCGAATCTTGTACAGACACTGGAACATACTCCGGTCTTGATCCATGGTGGCCCGTTCGCAAATATTGCCCATGGTTGCAACTCAGTTGCAGCTACGAAGATGGCATTGAAGCTTAGTGATTATGTGGTTACAGAGGCAGGTTTCGGTGCGGATCTTGGGGCTGAGAAGTTCCTTGATATCAAGTGCCGTATGGCCGATCTTCATCCGAGCATGGTCGTTATCGTAGCCACAGTGCGTGCCTTGAAGATGCATGGTGGTGTGGAACAGGCAGATCTTGGTGAAGAGAATGTAGAGGCAATGCTTGCAGGTGCCGCAAATCTTCAGAAGCACATCGAATCCGTACAGGCATTTGGTCTTCCGTACATCGTTGCTATCAACAAGTTTGCAAAGGATACACCTGCTGAAGTGGATGCTTTGCTCAATTGGTGCAAGGACAACGGTCATCCGGTATCTTTGGCAGATGGATGGGCAAGAGGCGGTGACGGCATGACAGATCTTGCCGAAAAGGTAGTGGATCTTTGTGAAGCAGAGAACACATATCATCCACTGTATGATGTCAATGATTCTATTGAAGATAAGATGAATACGATTGCAACAGTGGTATACGGTGCGAAGGACGTGGAGTTCTCCGATGAAGCCAAGGCCAAGATTGAAACATTCAAGAAGTATGGTTGGGATAAGCTCCCTATATGCGTTGCCAAGACACAGAATTCTTTGAGTGATAATGCTGATCTGAAGGGGCGACCGGAAGGATTCACAATTCATGTTAAGGATCTGTCTATCTCTGCCGGCGCAGGCTTTGTTGTTGCTTATACAGGCAATGTTCTGACGATGCCGGGATTGCCGAAAGTACCTGCAGCCGTAAATATGGGTGTAGACGAGAACGGCGAGACTTACGGACTGTTCTAATATAGAAAGAAGGAAATAATGAGCTCCATTGCGTATGTAACCGAACAAAACATGCTGGAATATCATCGATTATGCTGTAATCGTTCGATCTTGTTCTGGCGTTTGACGACAAAGAACAGATTTACAGACTTCCGAAAGGGAGATCTTCTGTTCTTTTTCGCACGTGGAGCACATTATCGTAAAAAGAAGGGCTTTATCGGATACGGTCATTATGCATATACCCGGAAGTTGTCAGTGAATCAAATGTGGCGACAATATGGGACTATGACAGGTTATGACACGAAGGACCAGTTGATCGATGCCATCTCCAAGGCCGGCAAGGGGCAAGTTCCTGAGTCTATGCTGTGTCTGTTTCTGGAGGATGTTGTATTCTTCACAGCACCGATCTATCCAAAAGAGGTAGGTCTGCATATTCCTATGAACCTGGAATCATACTGTTATCTGGACAAGAACGATCCCCATGTAACGATCCGGATCCTGAAACAGGCAGAACGCTATGGTATAGACCTATGGAGCTATGATGGCGAACATACACCGTCACAAGTGTTCTATCGAGACATTGCAAGGCAGGCAGTTGCCAATGCATGCATGTCGATGCCAAAGGAAGCAGGTACGGAAAAAGAAAGACCTACTGTACATCGTTTGATCAAGCAAAAATGTTGTGAACAGGGCTGGGAGCCTGTGATCGGCAGTAAGACGGCATGTATGAAGTTTGACGGTAAGACCGTCGCTATCGCTTTGCCTTTTGTATGTAACACAGTTGATTATGCACAAAGGCGTTTGGAGTTGATGGGGCGAATGTATATATATCGGTCGATGCTAAAGAAAGATCTTCCGGTATACCGGTTGCAATTCACTGTCTTGTATGATGGTGAGCAGGATACAGAAATAGAATCTTTAATGGAGCTTGTGAATGAATAACTATCAGATCATCGTGATCGGAGCAGGACATGCCGGTATTGAGGCTGCTCTGGCTGCCGCACATTTGCATAAGAAAACATTGTTGCTGACCCTTAGTATTGAAAATATCGGAAAAATGCCTTGTAACCCTTCTATCGGCGGGCCGGCAAAGGGAATCGTCGTTAGAGAGATCGATGCTCTGGGCGGTCAGATGCCTATCACGGCCGACCGCACAGCATTGCAGTTCAAGATGCTAAACAGTGCCAAGGGACCGGGAGTTCGTGCTTTACGAGTACAATCCGACAAAGTCGCTTATAGCAAAATGATGCAGGATGTATGTCTTCATCAGGAAAATCTTACAGTCATGGAAGGAATGGCGGTTCGTCTGATCACAGAGAGCAATAAAGCAACAGGCGTTGTACTTAAAGACGGTACTATACTGACAGCGGATATTGTTATTATGACGACCGGTACATACATGGCCGGTGTGAATATGATCTCCTCGGAGGTAAAGTCCGGAGGACCGGATCTTGAAGAGACGACCGAAGATCTTTCTGCTTCTTTGCGAGAAGCAGGACTTCGTACATTCCGTCTTAAAACAGGCACCCCTCCACGAGTCCTAACATCATCCATCGATTTTTCCAAAACAAAATATGAACCGGGTACAGATGCCTTCCTTTCTTTCTCGGAAACAACGACATCGATCCGTCCTTTTGCTGAACAGGTGCCGTGTCACATGACATATACAACACCGGTCACGCACAAACTGATACTGGATAACTTGAATCTTTCTTCTATGTATTCCGGTGTTGTTAAAGGTGTAGGTCCAAGATACTGTCCATCCATCGAAGATAAGCTTGTCCGCTTCAAGGATAAGCCAAGACACTTACTTTTTTTGGAACCGGAATCATTGGAGATGGATACCACATATATCCAAGGATTTTCCACTTCACTTCCAAGAGACATACAAGAACAGATGGTGAAGAGTCTTCCGGGCTTTGAACATGCTGTGATTAAGAAGTATGCATATGCGATCGAATATGATGCGATCGATCCTTTGCAGATGAAGAGAAGTCTGGAAAGCAAAGTCATTGAAAATCTCTTTACAGCCGGCCAGATCAACGGTACATCCGGTTATGAGGAAGCAGCCGGTCAGGGACTGATGGCCGGGATCAATGCTGCCCGTAAACTGGATGGCAAAGAACCGTTGATCCTTGGCAGAGATGAAGCATATATCGGTGTCCTGATCGATGATCTTACGACCAAAGGAACAGCCGAACCTTATCGTCTCCTTACCAGCCGTGCCGAATACAGATTGCTTCTCAGGCATGATAATGCCGATCAGAGACTTCTGGAAAAAGGATATGAGATTGGCTTGATCAGCGAAGAGAGACATGATGCCTATCTTCATAAAATGGAAGCAATCCGCAAGATGGAAGATATTCTCAAAGAAACAACGATCAACCATGAAAATACCGAAGCCGTTGCGTACCTTGTCTCACTTGGCTTTGAGCCTTTGACAAATCGTGTCAGTCTTCATGAATTGGCCAAACGACCAAAGGTAGAACTTCCGGTACTGCTTGCCAAAGCAGGCATCGATGCCGATCCTCGCATTGCCGAACAATGTGGAATCGAGATCCGTTATGAAGGTTACATCAATAAAGCACGTCGAGAGGCCGCCAAGATGGAATCCATGGAGAAAAAGGTACTACCGGAAGACATCGATTACACAAAAGTAGATAATCTTTCTTTGGAAGGAAGACAGAAATTGATGAAATTCAGACCTGCAACGATGGGACAGGCATCCCGTATATCAGGTGTTGATCCGGCTGATCTTGCAGTTCTGGCTATGTATTTAAAACATGGAGGTAAATGATATGAATTACGAAGATGTAGTTTCCAATGCACAGGTATATGGTCTTTATGAATCTGTAAAGGGTTCTAAATACCCGATGGCAGTAGACCTCACAAAGGTCACAGAAGAAGTCACAGATCGTACAAAAAAGCTGGCAAATGCCAAAACAGGGTCCGGTCATGATAATTTCTTGAATGGTATCGTTGTGCAGTTTGACCTCACTTTTACAAATAAAGCTTGGGTGGAGGCCGAGAGATATCATTTCCTGGACTTTATCTCATCACAGTCCACGATGCATAGGATCACAAAGTTCGATCTGGATAAAGCCTATATCTCATTTGTTGATCCACGTATTATCGAGATCATGAAAGAGAAGGTCAAAGAATACAACAGTTTGCAGGAAGATATCGCTCGTTTGAATGCTGAAGGAAAAGACACAGCAACACTAAACGATGTATCCAAGAACAAATATCTGGAGATCTTATACTCCAATCCGGCCGGCTTTAAACTGACAGCACGTATGACAACAAACTATAGACAGCTTAAGACGATCTACTTCCAGAGAAGAGATCACAGATTGCCGGAATGGAGAGCATTCTGCAAATGGATCGAAACACTTCCGCATGCGGAGTTCATCATCGGCGAAGAATAAAAAAGTGGAAAACTTATTTTTCAACATCTATGCCTTTAATTAGTAATGGTAATGGTGTTAAAATGTAGTCCGCAAAGAGGTAATATATGACAATTGAAGAACTTTCCGAAAATTGCGCAAAGCGCGGGATCGTTCTCACGGAAGAGATGAAAATGCAGTTTCTGCGCTATGCAGATCTTTTGCGTGAGTGGAATGAAAAGATGAATCTGACAGCAATCACAGAGCGTGAGGAAGTTATGGAAAAACATTTCTATGACTGTTTGTTGCCGCTGTCTGTCATCGACAAGAACGCATCGATCTGTGATGTCGGCAGCGGGGCCGGCTTTCCGGGTCTGGTATGGAAGATTGCACTTCCTTCCTGTCATATGACGCTCCTGGAACCTACCGGTAAGAGATGTACATTTCTGAAGGCTGTGATCGATGATCTTGGACTCAATGGTATTGAAGTAGTCAATGAACGTGCTGAGGACTTTGCAACAACGCATCGTCAGCACTTTGATGTTGTTACAGCCCGAGCTGTAGCCAATCTGCAACTGCTTTCCGAGTTATGCGTACCGCTTTTGAAGAAAGGCGGTGTCTTTGTGGCAATGAAGGGTGCCAAAGGACAGGATGAAGCAGAGGCGGCTGCACATGCCATGCATGAGCTTGGCTGTAAGTTGGAGGAGATCATGATGGAAGATCTGCCATCAGGTGACCGTGTGAATCTGGTATATCGAAAAGAGGCCGATACACCGACCAAGTATCCACGGAATTACGGGCAGATGAAGAAGAAGCCTCTATAGGGGGAAATATATGCGTATATCCGGTAAAAAAAGCTTTCTGGATATCTTCGATACAGGCAAACAGGATCGCATCGTCCGCATTCCTGTCGATCGTATCACTGCCGGCAGATATCAGCCGCGTATCCATTTCGATGATACAGCATTGTTGGACCTGTCCCGTTCCATCAAAGAACAGGGATTGATCCAGCCGATCACTGTCCGCGAGACGGATGGACACTATGAGATCATTGCCGGTGAAAGAAGGTTCCGGGCCTGCCAGCTTGCAGGATATACGGAGGTCCCTTGCTGTATCTTGTCTCCCACTGAGGAAGAAGCAGCACAGATGGCTTTGGTGGAGAATATCCAGAGGCAGGATCTTTCTGCTGTAGAAGAAGCCCGTTCTTATGTTCGGATCATGAAGCAGACAGGTCTGAATCAGGAACAAATGGCAGAGAAGCTGGGGAAATCCCAGTCTTTTATCGCCAATAAGATCAGACTGCTGAATCTTCCGGAAGAGGTACAAGAAGGTATTCTTGAAGGTAAGATCACGGAACGCCACGGTCGTGCGATCCTCGCGGCGGAACCGGAGAAGCAGAAAGCGGTATATGAACATGTCCTCAACAAGTCTTTGACTGTACGTCAGACCGAGGAATATATTGCCAAGACCGCGGCACGCAAGAAAGAGAACAAGCGTTCCCGTACAAAAGGATTTACCCGTAACACCAAGCTTGCGGTGAATTCTGTGAAACAGTGTGTCGAGATGATCGAAAAGTTAGGAATAGAAGTAAAAACAGAACAGCAGGAAACGGATGATGAGCTGCAGATGATCATCCGCATCCCCAAGAAATAGGAGAAGGTATATGGGAAAGATCATAGCAATCGCAAATCAGAAAGGCGGAGTCGGAAAGACGACTACCAGTATCAACCTGGCAGCGGGCCTTTCCTATTTCGATAAGAAAGTACTGCTCGTAGATTTTGATCCGCAGGGCAATGCAACACATGGCGTAGGTGCCAACAAAGTCGGGTTCAACTCCAATATCTACGATATCCTGATGGGCGATGAGACTGTCAGAGATGTAGCAGTACATCTGTCTATGCCACCTCTGGATGTTTTGCCGTCTACGATCGATCTTGCAGGGGCAGATGTGGAGATGTCTTCCTTTGAAGTAGGCAAAGAACAACTGCTTAAGAAGAAGCTGGATGCAGTGAAGGATGACTATGATTTCATCATCATCGATTGTCCTCCGGCTCTTGGTTTACTGAATACCAATGCATTGACTGCAGCAGACAGTGTCATGATCCCGGTCCAGTGTGAATATTTTGCATTGGAAGGTCTGACACAGTTGTTGAGTACGATTCGTCTTGTACAGAAGCTATGGAATCCTTCATTGACGATCGAGGGTGTTCTTTTGACAATGTTTGATGTCCGCACACGTTTGTCTGTTGAGATCCAACAGGAAGTCAGAAAGTACTTTAAAGAAAAGGTCTATCACATCGTGATCCCGCGAAATGTAAAGCTTTCTGAAGCACCTTCCATGGAACAATCTATCTTTGAATATGACACAAGATGTGACGGTGCCAAGGCATATGCACAGCTTGTCAAAGAAGTCATTACACAGAATGCAAAGGATGGCAGGAGATAATGGCAGAAAAGAAAAGAAAATTAGGAAGAGGTCTTGATTCTATTTTCGGCGGTAATGTAGAGCAGATGCTGGATGAGATCCAGGAGACTGCCACAGCGGATCCGGGACGTAAAGAGATCAAGATCGAGATCAATGATATACGTCCCAATCCCTATCAGCCGCGAAAGAATTTTGATGAGAAGTCATTACGTGAATTGGCCGCATCCATCACCCAGCATGGTATCTTTACGCCTCTGCTTGTACGGAAGTCCGTCAAGGGCTATGACCTTGTGGCCGGTGAAAGAAGATTGCGTGCAGCCAAGATCGCCGGTCTGGAGAAAGTTCCCGCTATCGTAGTCGATTTCGGTGACGATGAGATGATGGAGATTGCTCTTCTTGAGAATGTACAGAGAGAAGATCTCAACCCCATTGAAGAAGCAGTGGCTTTTGGGTCTTTGATCGACAAATTGCATTATACGCAAGAGAAGTTGGCGGAACGTGTTGGCAAGTCCCGTGAGTATTGTGCCAATATCTTGAGATTGCTCAAACTTCCGGCATCTGTACAACAGTATGTTGTCGATAAGGTACTGACAACAGGTCATGTAAGACCACTGCTGGCATTGAAGGATGAAGATAAGATCTGTGATGCGGCTGATACGATCATCAAAAAAAAGATGTCGGTCCGTGAGACAGAACGGTATGTAAAGGAACTTCTCAATGAATCTCCCAAGCCTGAAACAAAGCCAAAGGATCCTTTGATCCATGATCTGGAAGATCGGATGAGCAGTCGTTTCGGCACAAAAGTCGAGATCACAAAGAAGCAGATCCGCATCACCTACAGTGATACAGATGATCTGAATCGTATTCTGGATGATCTTGGATGTATTGAAGAAAGTGAAGAAGAACAGTCGGAGTGATCCGACTGTTTTTATGTTATTTAAATCATGGAAAGTAAGTCTCTAAATAAATATTCAGAAGGATTTTCATGTAGATCATACGGATTTTAAAGAGTGTCGGTATCATAAAATTGTTATGATACATATTAATAAGAGGAATGTTATGCATCTGTATAAGCAAAATCCTACTTGTGTCTATTTTGAGAGTAAATCATCTGTTTTTTCCGGTTTAACGAGATACAATGATGACATGAGCGAATGAGGAAATATATGAAGAAGAGATCCTGGAAGTTGCTTGTGATACTCACTGTTGTGGCTGCATTGATCACGATCCTGTTCGATTTCCGCATTACAGCAGGATTTGTTTTGGGCAGTGTGCTCAGTGTCGTTCTATATAAGCGTAATGAGTCATATTGGGGAGAGATCCTTGATATCGGTACAACAGCCGGCAGTAAGTATGGGCTGCATTTTTTGGTGAACATGATCATCATGGCGGCTCCTATGGTATTTGCGGCATTGTATCCGCAGTATATGAATATATTCGCAGCAGCCGTCGGTCTGTTGATGATCAAGATCACATTGACGATCGAAGTATTGCTGCCATGGAAGGAGGAAGCATCATGATAAAGATACAGTCTGATGTCTATGTGATCATCCTGATCACGATCATTCTCGGAGTAGGGATCGTTCTTCTTTCGAAGAAGATCGATAAGACCGATCCGTTGGCAAAACCAAAAGGGATCATCTTGCCGGTCCTACTTGGAGTACAGACCGTATACAATACGTGTAAAGACAATCTAGGCAAGAAAGGGGCAGACAAGTATGTTCCATACATCCTTGTACTGTGGTGCTACATCTTCTTTGCCAATATCATCTCATTGTTTGGACTTGATTCTCCTACGGCAAATTTGAGTGTTACTTTGTTACTGGCGATCATTACATGGATCTTGATCCAGTATGTAGAGTTTAAATACGGAGGCGTAAAGGCATACTTCCACAGTTTCCTGGAACCTATCCCGGTGATGTTACCGATGAATATCTTCGGTAAGTTCTCTACCATGGTCAGTATGTCACTTCGTTTGTTTGGCAATATTCTGTGTGGTGGCATCATGATGCAACTTGTATACAATGCCTGCCAAGGATTAAGTAATGTATTGCTTGGGTGGATCACAACAAGTGGTACGGTGTTTAACTTCATGGCACCTATCCTTGCCCCGGTCTTGCATGTCTACTTTGACTTGTTTGCCGGTTTCATTCAGACTCTCGTATTCGTTACGTTAACAGTTGTCCTCGTCGGGAATGATGTTCCTGAGGAAATAAAGAAAGAAGAAAAATAACAGGAGGAAAAATTATGGATATCAATAAGGGCTTAATTGCAATCGGTGCCGGACTTGCCGTCATGACAGGTATGATGACAGGTATGGGTGAAGGTACATGTGCTGCTCATGCATGTGACGCGATCGGAAAGAATCCGGAGGCAGAATCCAAGATTCGTTCTACGATGATCCTTGGTATTGCTTTGTCTGAAACATGTGCTATCTACGGTCTGCTCGTTTCCATTCTTCTGATGTTCGTATATCCGATGCTTTGATCGAGGGCTGATCAATGATCGATATCGACATTGTCGAACAGCTTGTTCCCAATCCTATGACGATGCTTGTTCAGCTGTGCTCCACACTTGTTCTGTTTTTGTTAATGAAGCATTTTCTCTGGCCTTCCATCAAGAGATTTCTTGATGCAAGAGCAAATAAAATGCAAGAAGATCTTGCGGCCGGTGAAGCTGACAGACAGTCGGCCATGGAAGATCGCAGACAAGCACAGGAACAGCTAAAGGCTGCAGCTAAGAAGAGTGAAGACATCGTCAGTGCAGCTGTACAGCAGGCAAAGGATGAAAAGAATGCTATTCTGGCACAGGCTAATGCCGAAGCAGGGGCTGTGCGTAAGAAAGCCGAAGAGCAGATCGAGGCTGACAGAAACAGAATGTATGCATCTATGCAAAAAGAAATCGTGGATGTGGCATTCACTGCCGCCGGTAAATTGATCGGTGAACAGAATGGAGAACAGGTAGACAGAAATGCCATTGATGCATTTGTAAAGGAAGCGAACGCAAATGATCAGTGAAGCTGCCAAAAGGTATGCCGAAGGCCTGTTTGAACTGGCTGTGGAAACAAGTACTGTTGCAGAAAAGAAAGAACAGATGGAAAAGCTGCTGGATGTATTGGAAGACAGCGACGATCTCCTTATGTTCTTCAGAGCCGTCATGGTAAGTCGTGAGGAAAAGAAACAATTCATCGACGATACATTCGAAGATGTATTCGATCACGACATGTGCAGCTTTCTCAAACTCCTTGTAGACAAAGACCGCACATATTACCTGAAAGAAACAGCGGAAGAGTTTATAGCACTGTGCAATGACAAACTTGGCATAGAATGCGCAGTGGTCTGGTCGGCCAGATCGTTGTCAGAGGAAGATCTCGACAAAGTAAGAACAGCACTGGAGAAGAAGACCGGAAAAAAGATCGTTTTGAAAAACAAGATCGATCCGAAACTCATAGCGGGTATCAAAGTACAGACAGGAAATTCTGTCACGGATATCTCTGTGAAGAAGAAGATCGAAGATATGAAACATGAAATACTGAAAGGAGGCCTGGCATGAAACAACTGAGACCGGAAGAGATCAGTTCTTTGATCAAGGAACAGATCAAGAATTATGATAAAAAGATCCACTCCGATGATGTAGGATATGTGATCTCTGTAGGTGATGGTATCGCTATGGTACAGGGCATTGAACAAGCAATGTCTTCCGAACTTCTGGAATTCCCACAAGGTGTGATGGGAATGGTACAGAACTTGGAAGAAGACCATATTGGCGTCGTTTTGTTAGGCAATGACTCTGTTATTAAAGAGGGAGACGAGGTCCGTCGTACCGGGAGGATCGTTGAGGTTCCTGTTGGTGATGCCCTGCTTGGCAGAGTTGTAAATGCACTTGGTCAGCCAATCGATGACAAGGGGCCGATCGTTACAGATCGTACAAGACCTGTTGAGAGAGTGGCACCGGGTGTAATGAGCAGAAAGAGTGTATACCAGCCTTTGATGACAGGTTTGAAAGTCATCGACTCTATGATCCCGATCGGTAAAGGTCAGCGTGAGTTGATCATCGGTGATCGTGAAACAGGTAAGACAGCAATTGCTGTCGACACCATCATCAACCAGAAAGGCAAGAACGTAAATTGTATCTATGTGGCCATCGGACAGAAGGAATCCACCGTTGCCCGTATGGTTCAAAAGTTGAAGGAATCCGATGCCATGTCATATACGACAGTCGTCAATGCAAGTGCATCGGAGAGTGCTCCGTTGCAATACATTGCCCCGTATGCAGGTTGTGCAATGGGTGAAGAATGGATGGAACAAGGCAAGGATGTCCTCATCGTTTACGATGATCTCTCCAAGCATGCGGTCGCATACCGTACAATGTCTCTTCTTTTGAGAAGGCCTCCGGGACGTGAAGCATATCCCGGTGATGTCTTCTACTTGCATAGCAGATTACTGGAAAGAGCAGCCAAGCTCTCTGATGAACTTGGTGGCGGTTCTTTGACGGCACTCCCTATCATTGAGACACAGGCAGGGGATATCTCGGCTTATATCCCGACAAATGTCATCTCCATTACAGATGGACAGATCTTCTTGCAGACAGACTTGTTTGCCTCCGGTGTCAGACCGGCTGTGGATTCCGGTCTTTCTGTATCCCGTGTAGGTTCCAATGCGCAGACAAAAGCTATGAAGAAGGTATCTTCTTCTCTTAAGTTGGATCTTGCACAGTATAACGAGATGCTTTCATTCTCACAGTTTGGCTCCGATTTGGATGCCGGCACAAAGAAGATCATCGATCATGGCGCAAGGGTGACAGAATTGTTAAAACAGCCACAGTACTCACCGCTGTCCATGGCAGAACAGGTATTGTCCTTGTATGCTGCTAAGAACGGTCAGCTGGATGAAGTTCCGGTCGAGCAGGTGGTGGCATTTGAAAAGGCCATGCATCGTTTCTTCCATACACAACATCAGGACATTATCGATGAGCTGGAAGATAAGAAAGATATTGATGCAGAGTTAAATGATCGCATCAAATCGGCAATGGATGAAGCTTTGGAACAGTTCGGTCTTTTAAAAGGTGATCGATCATGAGTCAGTCTAAGCAGGCTTTACGCACTAGAATAAAGTCTGTCAATTCCACCAAGAAGATCACAAAAGCAATGGAGATGATCGCCAATGCAAAACTCTTCAAGCAGAGATCCAAGATGGAAGCCAATCGTGAATACGCACAAAGATTACAGGATACGGTCGATGAGATCGTAACCAACAATCCTCTTGCCGACAGTAAGTTCCTGAAGAAGAACACATCTGATGCATGTTATACAGTTGTATTTGGCAGTGATCTTGGTCTGTGTGGCAGCTATAACCAAAACGTATTCAAGTATGCAGAAGCACATCTGAACAAAGAAGATCCGATCGTTCTGATCGGAACTTCTCTGTATCATCAGTTTCAGGAAGCAGGATACCTCATCTTGAACGATCCTGTCTCTTCCGACAGTCTTCAGTTTTCAGAACTTCGGGAATGGTTGGCAACAGGCATTACGAAGTATCAGAGTGGTGCTGTAGGTAAGGTCCAGGTGTTGTATACAAAGTTTGTCAATACGATGACATTTGCGACGGATATCGATATGTTGTTGCCATGTGAGAAGAAGCAGGACGACTCTTTGCAGCGTGATACAGCTTATGTGGAAACACTGTTTGAACCAAGTGCCGAGGAGATCCTCGATCAATTGATCCCCATGATGGTCCATGATGCAGCATATGCAGACTGGATGGAAAGCACCACAGCCGAACAGGGAAGCCGTCGTATGGCTATGAAGACAGCCACGGACAATGCCGAAGAACTTGCCGGAGATCTTCTTCTGGAATACAACAAGGCAAGACAGGCAGCCATTACACAGGAGATCACTGAGATCGTCGGTGGTTCCGAAGCAGTATAAGAAAGAAGGTAGTGACCATGAACAATACAGGAAAGATCGTACAGGTCATCGGACCTGTCGTGGATATTCGATTCGATCAAGACGCATTGCCTTCCATCCGCAACGCGATCCATATTAAAATGGGCGATCATGAAATGACATGCGAAGTAGCACAGCATGTAGGAGATGACATCGTCAGATGCATTGCCATGTCGTCTACAGATGGACTTGTCAGAGGCATGGAATGCATTGATACAGGCAGTCCGATCGAAGTTCCGGTCGGTGATGAAGTACTGGGCAGAATGTTTAATGTACTTGGTGAACCGATCGATGGTCTGGGACCTGTCAATGCCAAGAAGCATATGCCGATCCACAGACCTGCTCCTACATTTGCCCAACAACAGACATCCAGTGAGATTCTGGAAACAGGTATTAAAGTAATAGACTTGCTTTGTCCTTATTCCAAGGGTGGTAAGATCGGTCTGTTTGGTGGTGCCGGTGTAGGCAAGACGGTTTTGATGCAGGAGTTGATCCACAATATTGCCATTGAACACGGTGGCAGATCCGTCGTTGCCGGTGTCGGAGAACGTACACGTGAAGGCAATGACATGTATCACGAAATGAAGGAATCCGGTGTTTTGAAGAACACTGTTCTGACATATGGACAGATGAATGAATCACCGGGTGCGAGAATGAGAGTGGCATTGTCGGCTTTGACGATGGCAGAATACTTCCGTGATGAAGAACATCAGGATGTACTCTTGTTTATCGATAATATCTTCCGTTTCACCCAGGCCGGTTCTGAAGTATCAGCTTTGCTCGGTCGTATGCCAAGTGCGGTAGGTTATCAGCCTACATTGGCGACGGAAATGGGACAGTTACAGGAACGTATTACATCTACAGATAAGGGGTCCATTACATCCGTACAGGCCATCTATGTTCCTGCGGATGATCTGACAGACCCGGCTCCGGCCACAACATTCTCACATTTGGACGCCAAGCTGGTCTTGGACAGAAGCATTGCGGCATTGGGTATCTACCCGGCCGTTGATCCTCTTGGTTCCTCCTCCCGTATGCTCGATCCACTTGTTGTTGGTGAAGAACACTATGAGACCGCACGAGAAGTACAGAAGATCTTGCAGAGATATAAGGAACTCCAAGATATTATCGCTATCCTCGGTATGGAAGAATTGGCAGAAGAAGACAAGAAGACCGTTGCCCGCGCAAGACGTCTTCGTAACTTCCTTTCCCAGCCTTTCTCCGTAGCTGAACAGTTCTCCGGTATTCCCGGTGTATATGTCTCTTTGGAAGACACCATTCGTTCCTTCCGTGAGATCCTCAGCGGTAAATACGACGATCTGCCGGAACAGGCATTCATGTCTGTAGGTACGATCGAAGATGTTGTTAAGAAGGCAGAGACTTTGAAATGACAACACTCCATGTCCGGATCGTAACGCCGCGCGGAATCTATAAAGAGATGGATACAGAGATCCTCAACATCCAAACGATCGCCGGAGATCAAGGTATTCTCCCCAATCACATGCCATTGGTAACGATGCTGAAGATCGGCAAACTGGCAACAGTAGAAGATGGAAAAAGAGAAGAATATGCCATTGCCGGTGGACTTCTCTACTTCAGAGAAAATACAGCAGAAGTACTCACGGACGCAATCGAATACAAGGATGATATAGACACGGATCGTGCGGAAGCAGCACTGGAAAGGGCACGGAAGAGACTGGATTCCAATGATTCCAACATTGATCTAAAGCGTGCCGAAGTTGCTCTCAAGAAAGCACAGAACAGACTGGCAATCGCTTCTAAATAACACCGAACGCATATGCATTGCATATGCGTTTTTCAAAACCTGTTGTTTGTATCACCATTCTTACACTTGGATAGAGTAAGATAGTAGAGAGGTACAGTTATGGTAAAAAAGTTTTATAAATCATGCATCACACTGAAGTTTTCCGTTCCCATGACGCTCAGTGCCATGCTCGTCTTTGTCTTCGCATTCTTTACTTTTCAAACAGGTAATAAAGTGATCTATGCATGTGGTCTTATATCCAGCTTTATTCTGATTGCCGTATTGTTATTGGTACAATACAAAAAACATTTGGTGAGCTCTCAGTTGAAGGGAATCAAACAGATCGATTCCTATTACAATGAAGGTGCTATGATCGGCCGTTCTTTCTTCTTAGAAGAAAGAGCTCTTCTATGTGATACAAACTTAGAGATCAGAGAATATACAGAAACAGGTTTTACAGAGATGTCTGTGAAAGCCAGACCTAAAGATCAACAGGAGATCACGTTAAAGAGAAAAGAGGAAACAATCGTCATTATGGCCGATAACTTACTACAGGCCCAAAGACTTGCGGCTTTCCTACAGCACAAAAATCCGGGAATGATCTTAAATCACGTAGAAACAGACGGAACAGGTACGTTAAAAGAATTAGGTGCCATTTAAGCTGTCATACACATATAAATCATGTATAGAAAAAAATGGATGTTTCCTGTATTTATAGGTCTCATCCATTTTTGTTATTGAATCATAAAGGACGGTATCACAAAATCATAAAACACAGTTTCAACATGATCCATATCATCTTTAAACACGTTATCTGTTTTTTCGCATGACGATCTTTCTGTCTTTTCCTTTAATACGTATGTGATCGATCTTAGTTTCAGGAAGTTCTGAAAGTACAACGGTACTGTAAGTATCCTGTATCTCCAAAGGGCCTATTTTCTCAAACGGAAGAATCGTACAGAGAGCACCTATGACATCCTTAGGTCTGATCTTGTCTTTTCTGCCGGCATAGATGACCAAAGAGATCGTTTCCGGTCTTGTCTCTTTATGCTTGATCAAAGGTGTAGAGAGATCGTAGGAAATATCTTTATCCCAGGTATATCTTTGATACGAAGTATAGATCATATGACCAAGTGGGGTCTTGAGATCATCGCCATTCAAGATGGCGATCGTAATACCGGATTCTTCTTGATGACCGGTACGGCCGGATCTATGAACAAATGTTTCTTTATCATTAGGGAGGTCATAGTGAATGATGTGAGAAATACCGGTGATATCCAAACCTCTGGCTGCCGCATCGGTGGCGATCAACACACGGTAGTTTCCCTGCTTAAAATTTTTCATGATCTCAATACGTTTCTTCTCTGCATAGGCAGAGGAGAAGGCGTGGGCAAGGATATGTTTCTTGTGAAGAAGTACAGCCAGTTCAGAGGCGGCGCTCTTGTGATTGACAAATACGATACAGGAAGAGATGCCGGTATGATTCAGTATGGTCAATAAAGCTTCGGTCTTATTGGATGTTTGGATCCAGTATGGTTCTACTCTGTGCGTGATATTGGCATCATGTAGTAGCACATCAATATAATCACCCTTAATAAACTTCCGTACATCATCAGTCAACGTGGCAGAGAACAATGCATAACGGCACCGGCAGTGCTGTAATATCTGTTCTGTTTCTTCTCTTTGTCCGGTGGAGATCAATTGATCGGCTTCATCCATGACCACTGTTTTGAGATGTGAAAGGTCAATGGCATCCTGGTGGATAAGATCCAGTAATCTTCCCGGCGTCCCTATCAACAAATGCGGGCGATGTTTTAAAGCATTGATCTGTTTCCTGACTTCCAGACCACCGATCAAGACGATACTGTGGATCTTTGTATAAGCAGATAACTTAGCTGCGGTATCCCCGATCTGGATCGCCAGTTCTCTGGTTGGGGCAATGATCAAGACTTGGGTATCCGCACACATATCATCGATCTCTTGCAATGCCGGTACAAGATATGCGGCTGTTTTGCCGGAACCTGTTTCGGCTTGTACAGCAACTTGTTTCCCCTCTAAAAGAAGAGGGATGCACTTCTCTTGTACTGCCTTAAACTTTGTATAACCGACCGCCTGTAGTGCTTTTACGATCGCTTCTTTTAAACCTGTTGTATATTCCATAAATACAGTGTATGGCAATCCTATACGGATGAGAAGAGAAAAGGTGGGATGTGCAGTATTTGTAGTAAAATACAGAGAGAAGGAAGGGATATGTCTATGTTTACAGATACCATTGCAGCGATTTCCACGGCAAATGCCATGGGGGCTGTTTCTATGATCCGTATCAGCGGATCGGACGCGATCGCCATTGCGTCGAGGATGATCGGAAAAGATCTGAGTGAAGTGCCCGGATATTCCATTAAATACGGCACTGTGAAAGAAAACGGAGAACCGGTGGATGAGGTATTGGTATCGGTATTCAGAAGTCCACATTCCTATACCGGTGAAGATGTCATTGAGATGTCATGCCATGGTGGGGTATATCTGACAAGAAGGATCTTGTCTTTGGTACTTGGTCAAGGTGCTAGATTGGCCAACAGAGGGGAATTTACAGAACGTGCATTCTTAAACGGAAAGATGGATCTTGCCCAGGCCGAAGGTGTGAATGACCTGATCTTTGCAAAAGATGGAAATAATGCCAGAAGTGCGATCCATTCTTTAAAAGGATCTGTTGCCAAGATACTGGAACCGTTGGAAGAAGATCTCACCCAGATCATTTCCAATATCGAAGTGAATATAGATTACCCGGAATATGATGATGTACATGTATTGACCGAAACAGAGATATTGCCGAAAGCAAAGCAGTGGCTGATCGATATCCGTCATGTCATAGAGAGAGCACGTGCTGCCGCGGTCGTAAAAGACGGAATTGATACAGTTATCCTAGGTAGACCGAATGTAGGCAAATCCTCTTTGTTGAATGCATTACTGGAGGAAGATAAAGCAATCGTAACAGATGTAGCAGGTACGACCAGAGATCTTGTGGAAGGTAAAGTAAGACTGCATGATATTACATTGAACTTGATCGATACTGCCGGTATTAGAGAAAGTGACAATGCCATCGAACAGATCGGTATCCGTAAATCCATGGAAGCTTTGGAAAAAGCTCAGCTTGTGATCCTTGTATTAGACGGATCTATGCCATTGACACCGGAAGATCAAGATCTGATCGAAATGACAAAAGACAAAGAATGCATCATCGTCTATAACAAAAAAGACAAGAAAGAAATACAGGATAAACTATGTATCTCAGCTATGAATCATGATATAGAACCACTTGTACAAGCAATTGAAAAGAAGTATGAGAATGAACTCTCTGCCATGCATGAAGATACATTGAATAACGAACGTCAAATCGGCTTGGCATTATCGGCAGAACGTTCTATGCAAGATGCTGTACAAGCTTTGGAAGACGGTATGGAACTGGATCTTGTCACGATCGATCTCGAGAAAGCATGGAATGCTTTAAAAGAAATAACAGGAAAGGTTGGCAGAGAAGATCTGTTGGATGAGATCTTCAGTAGATTCTGCCTTGGTAAGTAAGATGACACAGTTACATTATGTAGATTCCCATGCCCATATCATGGCAGATGAATTCAAAGACGATTTCTATCAAATGCTGGAAAGAAACAAACAGAATGGGGTGGATCGGATTCTGATCATTACATTACACTATGATGAAACGATGCGGGCCATTGAGTTTGCGTCCAAAGATCCGGAAACATATCAGGTTGCTTGTGCGATATTCCCGGAAGATGTCAAAGAACTGACAGATACCGGATGGGAACGTTTCATCAAGACAGCATCTTTAAAAGAAGTAAGTGTACTTGGGGAAATGGGCTTGGATTATTATTGGGAGAAAGATCCGGGTGTAAGAGCTCTGCAAAGGGAGATCTTCATCCGTCAGCTGGAATTGGGCAAACTACTTGGTAAACCGATCTCTGTACATGCTCGGGATGCTATTCAGGATACATTTGATATCATGAAGGAACATCATCATAAAGGTGTATTGCATTGTTATAGTGGGACAAAGGAAATGGCAAGAGAGTTTACTAAACTTGGGTACTATATTGCTTTGGGAGGTCCTGTCACGTTCAAGAATGCAAGACATACTGTAGAAGTGACGGAAGATATCGATCCTAAATTCTTGTTAACGGAAACAGATTGTCCATATATGGCTCCGGAACCAAATCGTGGTAAGAGAAACGAACCTTCCTACATTCCTTTGATCTTGAAGAAGATGGCCGAGGTCAAAGGGATGAGTGAAGATGATCTTGCCAAGATCGTATATGACAATTACAGAAGGTTCCTGCATGAATAAACCTCGTATTAAAGAATTGATCGTCGTAGAGGGCAAGAACGACACTGCCGCATTACGTCAATATTTCGATTGCGATACCATTGAAACAAGTGGTACGCATCTTGGAAAGTTCACTCTGGATATGATCAAACGTGCCAAGGAAGTAAGAGGTGTCATCATCTTCACCGATCCGGACTCTCCCGGAAATCGCATTCGCAATGAGATCAATCGGGCCGTACCGGGTTGTCTCAATGCTCATATAGAAAAAGACAAAGCCAAGACTACCCGTAAAGTAGGTGTGGAACACGCCGGTAAAGACGCATTGACGGAAGCCTTGGCAAATCTTGTAACATATGACAAAGATCGCCAAGAGAATATTACAGCTGCCGATATGTATGCCTTGGGATTATCCGGTAGACCTGACAGTGCCGAGAAGAGAAAGGCCTTGGGTATCCGTCTGCATATCGGTTTTGGCAACGCCAGAACAATGCGAGATCGTATCAACGATCTCGGTATCACCAAAGAAGAAGTTATGGAGGCTATGAAATGACAAGATTTATATCAACACCATCACGCACAAAGGAGATACTTGCCACATATGATCTCCATGCCAAGAAGGGCTTTGGACAGAACTTCTTGGTAGACCCGAAGATCGTAGAAAGATGCGCCGAAGAAGCACATTGTGAGAATGCCGTCATTGAGATCGGTCCCGGCATCGGTTCCTTGACCGAACAGCTGGCATTGCATTCCAAACATGTTACAGCATTTGAAGTGGATGAAGCTTTGATTCCGGTCCTTAAGGACACATTGTCCCCGTATGACAATGTGGAAGTTATTCTTGAAGATTTCCTCACATGTGATCTTCGGACCAAGGTGGATGAATTGGAAGAAAAGTACGGAAGTGTATCGGTATGTGCCAATCTTCCGTATTACATCACTACCCCGGTACTCTTCCGTTTATTCGAAGAAGCACCGGATATTCCATATATTACAGTTATGGTACAGAAAGAGGTGGGGGATCGCTTTGCGGCTGCAGTCAATACCAAGGAATACAGTGCTCTCAGTGTAGAAGCACAGTACTTGTACAATGTAAAGAAACTGTTCACAGTACCCGGCCGAAGCTTCAATCCTTCGCCGAATGTAGACAGTGTCATCGTTCGGTTTGAACGTAAAGATATTCAGGAAACAGCGGAAGATACAAAAGCTTTCTTCGATTTTGTGAAGATGTGTTTCAAGCAAAGAAGAAAGACGATCTATAACAATTTAAAAGATGCCCATGAAGATGCCATGGCAATGCTGGAGAGAGCCGGGCTCGATCCTAAACAAAGAGCACAGGAGATGACTTTGGAGCAGTTACGTGCTCTTTACGAGGCAAGACGATGAAAGAGAAAGCATACGCAAAGATCAATCTCTGTCTGGATGTTAAAGGCAGAAGAGAAGATGGGTATCATGAATTGGAGATGATCATGGTTCCAATCGATTTCTACGACACATTGGAGATGTATCCGGCAGAACGAACGGTGCTCACCAACAACAGAGATTTCATCCCTGCCAACAACAAGAACACGGTGATCAAAGCCATTAACGTATTGCGGGAACACTATGGTTTTGATACACAGTTCGCATGTCATCTGCAGAAGTACATTCCCACAAGAGCCGGTCTGGCAGGCGGTAGTGCGGATGCGGCGGCGGCGATCCGTATGATCGACAAGATGCTTGGTTTGAACATGACCTTGCAAGATAAAATCGATTGTGCCCGTGAAGTGGGTGCAGATGTCCCATTCTGTATCCAATCCCGTCCGTCTTTTGTCAAAGGAATCGGCGAAACGATCATGCCGTTCCGTTGTGAACCGGATTTCTTCGTCATGCTTGTAAAACCCAAAAGAGGTGTTTCCACCAAGGAAGCATTTGAGATTTGTGACAGTACATACCCACAACATCCTGATTGTCGCAAGATGTGTGAATCATTGATGGTAAACGACTACCGGGGGATCGTGGATTCTCTTGGTAACAGTCTGGAAGATGCGGCATTGCGATTGGTGCCGGAGATCAAGCAGGTTAAGAAGTTGTTAACAGAACTTGGCTTTGATGGGGTCTTGATGTCCGGAAGTGGCAGTACGGTCTTTGGCATTACCAAAGATGAAGAACTGGTGGACAAGGCTATGAAACAAATGAGACAGAAAAAGTTATTTGTAAGAAAGACGAAGATTCTCACAAATACACGGTTTTGATATAGCAGGGTACATATAAGAATATATGTTGTCAAAATTATAAAAAAGTTGTTTTTTGTAACATATAACTTAATGCGAATTTAATAAATGCCCGGATGTGAATTGACTAAACGTGATTTGATTGTTACTATGACACAGCAGTAATACAATACTATATAAGAAAAGAAGGGAACTAGCATGGTTAAGGAAACAGTCGTATTAGCATTAACTTCAAGCACAGATCTTGCAGCAAGGGTTTGCAAAGACCTGAATCTTCCGCTCGGTAAAGTAAAGGTCGAGCATTTCGCAGATGGCGAGATCCTCGTTGAACCGCAGGAATCTTTGCGTGGACGCTCTGTATTTATTATTCAGAGTACATGCAATCCGGTAACAGAAAGACTCATGGAAGTTCTCGTCTGCATCGATGCATGTAAGCGTGCAAGTGCAGGAGAGATCAACGTCATCATGCCGTATTATGGTTATGCACGTCAGGATCGTAAGGCAAAGCCGCGTCAGCCTATCACATCCAAGCTTGTTGCGGATATGCTCGAGACAGCAGGTGCTGACAGAGTGGTCGTATTCGATCTTCATGCAACACAGATTCAGGGTTTCTTCGATATTCCGATCGATGATTTGACAGCTGTACCGATGATCGGCAGCTACTTCAAGGAGAAGAACTTTCCGTCCGATAAGTTGGTCGTAGTTTCTCCTGACCACGGTGGAGTTACAAGAGCACGTAGATTGGCTGATATCTTGGATGCTCCGATTGCTATCATTGATAAGAGAAGACCTAAGCCGAACATGGTCGAAGCACAGAATGTCATTGGTGATGTCAATGGCAAGATCTGTGTGGTCGTAGATGATATCTGCGATACAGCAGGTTCTCTGGTAGCAGGCTGCCAGATCCTCAAAGATCATGGTGCTGAAGAAATCTACACAGGTATTACACATGGTGTATTCTCCAGAGATGCTTTGACAAAGATCGAGAATTCCCCGATCAAGGAAATGGTCATTACGGATACTATCCCGCTTTCTGAAGAACAGAAGACAAAGACAAACAAGATCCACGTCCTCTCTGTGGCAGAGATGATCGCTAAGACGATCGATGCCATTCAGAACCATACACCGGTATCCAACGTATACGAAATGTACAAGGACTAAGTTCCTTGCCGAGTCCGTTCATAAGAACGGGCTTTTTTTATTACCGAAAATGAAATGTGCAAGAATTGTGAAAGACAGAGTACGGAACACGCAATACAGTAACCGCTTTCTAAAATATTTGTGAAAACCGTCAAACCGCATTGAAAAAATACATCAAAGTATTCACAATGAGGGCAAGAAACATCAAACGGAGGAGAAATCATGAAAGAGTCATGCTATTTCAAAGATAACGAAGTGATCATCAACTATACTTCGGAATTTGTTACTTCTGTCGATCAACTGCTGGATTCTCAGGTTTTCAATGAGTTTCTCAACAGATATCTCGACCATTTGAACGACCATCGCCGCGATCTACGTGATTTCTTATACCAGGACACGGATGACAAGAAGAAAGTTATCACACAGTTGAAGAACACGTTTCATCTGATGTTGTTGATGAACATAAACAAGATCGATATGCCGTATGTCAAGTTACCGGAGATCATGCTTGATATCGTTAATGAAGGATATAGGTATTGGCGTTCTTTGCAAAGATATTCCGTATTATACAGTCAGACAGCGGATTCCTTCCAAACCAATGCCTTTATGAACGTAGACAGTCAGATCAATGACATTGCCCGTAACTTCTACCGTACCGCAGAACAGAAGATCACCGGGGTAGCCAACAACGTATACCGTCAGATCCAAGCCGGTACCAATGCCTCTTTACTGATGCAGAAGTATGACTGGGATTGTCCTAAAGAATACGAAGTATTGAAGGACATCGACTTTGTTCATACCATCATGGTCCGTACACCTTTGATCTTGCATACCAAGTCCAATAAGCGAACAAATAAATTTGTGGATGCGGATCATGATCCGATCTTGGACTTCCGTAATGACAACGATGAATGGTTCTGCTACCCGGCCCGGATCGGAGAATTGTTGATTTATGCTTACTTCCATCGAGACTACCTCGGCAGTTGTGTGGCATGCTCGGGATTGTTTGAACTTGCCAGAGAAGAAGACTGTACCGGTAAGAAACCGGATGCGATCCTCTTGTTTGGCAATCCGGACGGCACAAAGGATACGGTCTTCTACGAAGATAAGAAGAATGACATCTGGGTGGGCAAGGTATCTGCTCATGAAGAGATCGACTATTTTGGCTATACCAAGAAGAGTCTTTTGACATTGCATAACCTTGTCATGATGAAGAGAGGCAAACTTCCGATTCATGGGGCTATGGTGAATCTCTACTTCAAAGACGGCTCTAAGAAAGGAATCATGTTAATGGGCGACTCCGGGGCCGGTAAGTCCGAAACATTGGAGGCCTTGAACAAGATCGCCGGTGATATGATCGATCATCAGGAAACAGTATTTGATGACATGGGAACCATTCACATTGCCGAAGATGGGTCATTGAAAGCACAGGGTACAGAGATCGGAGCGTTTGTCAGATTGGATGATCTGGATCAAGGGGCAGCTTATCGAGACTTGGACCGTTCGATCTTCTTCAATCCCGAAAAGAGCAATGCTCGTGTTGTCATCCCGGCTGCTCCTTACAAGACAGTCGTCAAAGACCATGACATTGATTGCCTTCTCTATGCCAATAACTATACCGACAAGCGTGGAATGCATATGTTCCGTACACGGGATGAAGCAGAGGATACCTTCTTACAGGGCAAACGTTTTGCCTTAGGGACGACCCAAGAAAAAGGTCTTTCTACAACCTTCTTCGCCAATCCTTTCGGTCCTATGCAACGGCAAGAAGAGTGTAAAGTGCTGGTAGATAAGATCTTTGATGAACTGTTTGCGGCCGGCATTCCCGTCGGTGAGATATATACATGTCTTGGTTTACCTGATAAAGGAGATCATGGTATCGACAAAGCAGCAGAAGCTTTGGTAGAGTTTGTGAAACAGTAATATAAGATAGCTAAAGTGAAAATTCTTGCTTAGAACAAATGCTGATAAACAGTACAAGCGGGATATGGAAATGAAGGCATATGAATCATAAAAACTTATCAGAGTCTCAGCTGTTGTATTAGCGGTTTTATTTCTATATGTATGTTTAGACTTTCTGTTTCTAAAACCAAATGTGAATTTTGGAATCCACATAGTCAAAGATATTGCGTTGATGATCATTATTCTATTGTTTTGTGGAATCTATTTTGTGAATGATAAAGCTCAGCTCTTATTCGCAGTGCTCGTCTATGACGGGCACTTTTTGTGTATGAGTCAATTCTTAAGATGAATGTAAGAACTTGTATTTCAGTTGACTGTGTATAGTACAGACAATACAATTAGTACAGATAGTACAGAAAGGAGACGGCTATGTTTCTTCTTAATCTACAGGGCAAGATACCTATCTTCGAACAGATCCAAGACCAAGTTCTTCGCTTTATAGAAGCAGGTGTTTTGAAGGAAGGAGACAAGCTTCCATCAGTCAGACAACTGGCACAGGAGAATGGTATCAATCCCAATACTGTCGCCAAAGCGTATTCCGAGTTGGAAAAATCGGGGATGGTATACAACATACCTAAGAAAGGGGTCTATGTATCTGCTGTTGACCCTGCCGCATCTCGGTATTCACAGGTCATCGGTGTTCTCAAGACATTGAAGGACAGCGGAATTACGAAAGAAGAGATCCTCACTGCGGCAGAGGATCTTTACAAGGAGGGTGAACATGCTTAGAATCGAACATCTGAATAAATCATTCCGGGATAAGAAAGTGTTGAATGACTTGTCCTTTGAAGTGAATAAAGGTTCTGTATTTGGCCTTGTTGGTGTAAACGGAGCCGGTAAATCCACGTTGTTGCGATTGGTGGCAGGTGTATATAAGGCCGATCAAGGTAGGGTGACCTTCGATGATCACGATACATATAAAGACAGTCAGATCCGTAAAGAGATCGCATTTGTTTCGGATGATCAGTATTACCCCATAGGAGCCACCATAGGTACTGCCAAACAATTATACAGGTCTATGTATGACTTTGATGATGAGGCATTTCAGAGATACATGGAGATCTTCGGTCTGAATGAGAAACAGACGATCTTGAATCTGTCTAAGGGCATGAAGAAAAGGGTATCGTTACTGATGGCCTTGTCTACTCATCCTAAGTTGTTATTACTGGATGAAGCATATGACGGTTTGGAACCATTGGCACGCTTACAGTTTAAGAAAATATTGACGGGATTGATAGAGGATGAAGAGATCACAGTGGTCATTTCATCACATAATCTGCGTGAGCTAGAGGATATCTGTGACAGCTACGGTATCTTGGAAGATGGCAAGATGTTGTCATATGGTGATCTCTTGGAATCTAAGAGTTCGATAGGTAAATATCAACTTGTATTCAAAGATGAACATCTGTCCAAGCAAGATTTCAAAGATCTGGACATTATGTATTACGCGCAGGAAGGCCGAGTGTATAAGTTGGTGATCAGAGGGGAACGTGAGGAAGTAAAGAAGAAACTTTCGGCCATGTCACCGCTGTTGATGGATGATCTACAGGTGTCATTTGAAGAATTGTTTATCTATGAGATGGAAAGCAGAGGGGAAGAAGTATGAACGTGAATTATTTTAAATACCTGTTTCGGTCTCGCAGGATACCGTTGATATTCATTGCAGTCGTATATGCCGGCATTTGTACATCTCTGGCCGGGACCGGGAGTGCTGAATACGGGTTCAGTAATGCTATGGCATTGAATACAGGTATTGCCATGGCTTTGACATTCATCGTCCCACCGATCTTGTTTGGGTTTATCCATTCCCGTAAGAACTCGGATAAACAACTGGCTTTACCGATAAGCAGAAAAGAACTGCTGATTACATCCCTTGTGGCCGGCGTCTTGTATATATCGCTGTGTTGGCTGGTAACGGGTATCTTGGTGAGAATGGCCGTTCCGTTTAACGAAATCGTGATCTTCGATCTTAAAACAATACTAGGATTGCTATACGGCATATTGATGATAACGGAAATGATGATCATCAATTCATTGCTGTTCTTGTTGGCAAATAATATGTTTGACGGTGTTGTGGTCATGGTTGGTTACACATTACTTCCACTTCTTATCAACGGTGTGATCGGTATGTTCGGACTTTGCATGGTAGCAGGGGGACCGTCCATAAGCGATCTTTTGGAGCTCGGTAACTATATCTCCCCATTAATGATGAATTTTACAAATCTTTCGTCTTTCTTTGACCCGAATAATTTCTCTATGACACCGTTCTATTTCATCCTACCGGTTGTCTATGCGGTAGTCAGCGGTATTGCCCTGAAGAAGGAATTCATAGAAAGACCGAGTGAAAGAGCAGAACAGTTGTCCGATGAACCGTTCGCATATCCGCTCTTGATCCGTCTTTATGCACTATGCAGTTTGCAGATGCTGACCTTTAGCTCATTTGCGTATGCAGATTGGAGTATTGTTGGATATTTGGCGATCTTGTTGGCATATGTCATTGCCACATTTGTATACCGTAGAGCCATCGTCTTTCATCCCTCCATCATTTTGCAATATGCAGTTGGTGTTGTATTGACCGTGGGGATCGCTGCTGCCGCATGGTATTCGCATGGCTTTGGTATGGCTGAGAATTATACGTTGGGTGACAATGGATACATCGTATACAACTACTATGTATATGCCGATGCGGATGATCTGGGGTCAGGGGATATCAATGACGGAGATTCTGTGGATGTAAGCTTCAATCTCAACATTCCTGTAGACCGAATTGCGGATTGTAAACAGGTTGTGGAGATCGTGGAAGATTATCGGAAACATGCCATTGCCGACTTCTACGATCGTTCGGAAGATTATGATGTGATCGGAACTTTGAGCGTATATAACGAGTTCCCGCTCCATGATAAACGCCGTGAAACAGAAAACGGATTCTACAATTACACAACACGTCCTATGAGTGTAAAGGATCTTTGTGAGATCTCCAAATACACCAAGGTAACAGTATCTGTTTATGAAGATAATGATTACAAAGAATATTCATTGGATGAATATATTGCGGAAAGGAGTGAATAATATGCCGCCGATCTTAAATGAAATCGATAAAAGTGTTTATGCCAACGGAGCCGTCAAGTCGTTGACACCTAAAGAATATGGAATCCTTGCCTTCCTGATGAGTCATCCGGATCAGACATTCACTCCGGAAGAGATCTATCGGAATGCTTGGAATATGGAGCCATATGCATGTAAGCCGATCATCTCCGTCCATGTCAGACATATCAGAGAGAAGATCGAAGAAAATCCCAGCCGCCCAAGTCTTCTTGTGTTGCAATGGGGTCATGGCTATAGATATTGCACAAAGTAAGGAAAAGGGGTCACAGTGAAGTGATCCTTTTTACATACTTCCGGAGAATATAAAAAGAACGGTATCCACCGTTCTTTTCCGGTCATAGATCTGTAACAATTACAGCTTGACGACGTGAGAAGCCTGCGGACCACGGTCACTTTCAGTGACATCGAAGCTTACAGACTGGCCCTCATCCAGAGTTTTGAAGCCTTCACTCTGAATGGAGGAATAATGTACGAAAACATCTTTTCCTTCGTCAGTTGTGATGAATCCATATCCCTTTTCGGCATTGAACCACTTAACCTTACCTGTTGCCATTTTGGATCTCCTATTCTATGTATCACCGAATTGTTACAGTATTGATGCAACTACTTCGTATACATACGTTACATTATCACCGTTTATTCATACCTGCAATACAATCAACGTTTGTTGAACGGAATAAATTTTGTTCAAAATGTAAAAATGTAAAAGCAAGGGGTAAATGGCCAACGGTTTTTCCTTCTATGCAAATACAGTGTATTTCGCTATAATAACCACAGAAAAGCTGTGAAGAGAAGAGTAGCTTCATTTAATGTAAGAGAGAGCAGGGGTTGGTGGAAACCTGTACAGAAGGTGTAGTGAACATGGTCTTGGAGCCGGTCGTAGGATAAGTGCGGCCCGGAGATGTCCGTTAGAACATAAGAGAGGTCTGTTTCGGCAGGCAAGACAAAGGTGGTAACGCGTGCAATACGTCCTTTCGCAGGACGTTTTTTGTTTTTTTGGAGGAGTTTATGGAAAACAAGGGTAAGTACTATTTGACGACAGCCATTGCTTATACAAGCGGTAAGCCGCATATCGGCAATGTTTATGAGATCGTGCTGGCAGATGCCATTGCCAGATACAAGAGACTGACCGGTTATGATGTTCGTTTCCAGACAGGTACGGATGAGCATGGTCAGAAGGTAGAGGAGAAGGCCAAGGCAGCCGGTGTCACACCGAAGGAGTTTGTAGATAAGGTCAGTGGTGTCATCAAGGAACAGTTTGATGTCATGAATGTGTCTTATGATAAGTTCATTCGTACAACGGATCCGTATCATGAAAAGCAGGTTCAGAAGATCTTCAAGAAGTTCTATGATCAGGGTGATATCTACAAGGGAAAGTACGAAGGTATGTATTGCCAGGAGTGTGAGGCTTTCTATACAAAGAGCCAGCTGACGGAAGATGGCAAGTGCCCGGTATGCGGTCATGATGTCAAGCCGATGGAGGAAGAGGCTTACTTCTTCAGAATGAGTAAATATGCGGATAGATTGATGCAGTATATTGAAGATCATCCGGATTTCATTCAGCCGGAGAGCAGAAAGAACGAGATGATCAACAACTTCCTGAAGCCGGGTCTGCAGGATCTTTGTGTATCTCGTACTAGCTTCAAGTGGGGTGTTCCGGTCGACTTCGATCCTAAGCATGTTGTATATGTATGGATCGATGCGTTGACAAACTATATTACAGGTCTTGGTTATGATTGTGACGGTAACAGCGATCCTCTGTACAACAAGTATTGGCCGGCCGATTTGCATTTGATCGGTAAGGACATTATTCGTTTCCATACGATTTACTGGCCGATCATGTTGATGGCGTTGGGTGAACCTCTGCCGAAGCAGATCTTCGGTCATCCGTGGTTGTTGACGGGTGATTCTAAGATGTCCAAGTCTGCCGGCAATGTTATCTATGCGGATGATCTGGTCTCTTTGTTTGGTGTGGATGCGGTCAGATTCATCATGTTGCATGAGATGCCATTTGCACAGGACGGTCATGTGACATATGAACTCATGGTAGAGCGTATCAATGCCGATCTTGCCAATAATCTCGGTAATCTGGTCAATCGTACATTGTCCATGCAAAACAAATACTTCAACGGTCTTATTGCTAACCCGAATGAAGCCGAACCGGTGGATGAGGATCTGAAGAAGACGGTTCTTGGTACAGTGGAGGCTGTGGAAGAGAAGATGAATGAACTGCGAGTGGCAGATGCTATGGATGCGATCCTGGATCTGTTCTCCAGATGTAATAAATATGTGGATGAAACGATGCCTTGGGCATTGGCAAAGGATCCGGATAAGATCGGTCGTTTGGCGACAGTTCTTTACAATCTGTTGGAATCTGTACGTATCGGTGCTGTTCTCTTGAAGGGCTTCTTGCCGGATACAGCAGATAAGATCCTTGCTTCCTTGCATACAGACTTCACGGATTATGACTCTGTTCATACATTTGGTCTTTTGGAAACAGGTAGACAGATCACTGAAAAGCCTGAGATCTTGTTCCAGAGATTGAATGAGAAGGAAGTCATGGAGAAGGTTGAAGTGATCCAAAAGAGGATCGATGCGGAACGTAAGAGAGAAGCTGCCAAGGTATCTGAGTGTGAGATCTCCGACTTTGAGAAGCTGGATCTTCGTGTTGGTAAAGTTTTGAACTGTGAAAGACATCCGAATGCGGATAAACTGTATGTCTTGAAGGTGGATATCGGGGAAGGTGAACCCCGTCAGATCGTTTCGGGTCTGGCTTCCAGCTATACACCGGGTCAGATGATCGGAAAGAATGTTATTGTCATTGCCAATCTGAAGCCGGCTGTGCTGAGAGGTTTGGAATCTCAGGGCATGTTGCTGGCCGGAAAGAACGGTAAAGAGATCGCAGTTGCAGAAGTAAACGGTCTGGAGCCGGGTACTAAGATCTCCTGATCAATGAGAATATGAGCTTCTCTGCTATATGGCAGGGAAGCTTTTTTCGTTGTTGTATATGTATATTCCGTTTAGAATAGTGGTATATGAGACGATATACGATCTGTGCAAGACCGGATGATGATTCCCGCAGGATAGCGGATGAGATCCGGAATAGACTGCCGGTATCGGCCTATGCGGAGGATCCGGAACACCCTGAAACAGTGTTCGTCATCGGTGGGGACGGTACATTCATCTATGCAGTACATCAATACATGGACATTCTTTCGGATGTTTGCTTTTATGGTATTCATACCGGGACATTGGGTTTTTATACAGACTACCGCGATAGTGATCTGGATGCGTTTCTGGATGCATATATGCAGGAACGGTGTACGGAGATCGAATATCCTTTATTGATGGCGGAGTATGCCGGCCAAACATCTTACGGTATCAATGAGATCCGGATCGAGAATGCGGCCAGAACACAGTTTATGGAGATCTATGTCAATGACAAAAAGTTTGAGGATTTCCGTGGTACGGGGATCTGTGTCAGTACACAGCTGGGTTCTACGGCATATAATCGATCCCTTGGCGGAGCGATCATTCAGGAAGGTCTTCGATTTATAGAAATGACGGAGATAGCCGGGATCCACCATGCCAAGTACAGGTCACTTGGTTCTCCGATCGTTATGAGAGAGAATACAAGACTTATGTTTAAAGCCACAGACTTCGCCGGGGCACTACTTGGCGTGGATGCGTCCATATCACATCTGGATGGGGTCAATGAGATACAGATGCATATTTCAAATGACAAGAAAGTCAGGATGCTGAGAGGCAGAGAAGTGAATTACTTTGACAGGCTGAAGAGTCTGTTTTGAGAAAAGAGGTAGAGTATGATGCGATTTTGGCATTCTTTGTATGAATTGTTCAAAGGACCGATCGAGGTGGTGTTCATCGGTGTGATCCTGATGGGACTAGGCAATCTGGCAACGAACAACACATTCAGTACGTTATATACCATTACCAATCCGGTTATTTTGAACATAGCAAACATTATGAGTAGGACCGGTATGTTCATCGTTGTAAATTTTCCGTTGTTCTTCATGATGCGGATCGTGACGAGAAAGTCCGGTTCCGGTACTACCATGTTATCGGCATTGGTGGGCTATGCCGCATTCTTGGCGGCTACTATGGTCTTGGATAACAGTTCTCTTCCGGCTACAGCCTTCAGTTCGATCCTTGGTATATCTATGACGAAGTCGATGCAGTACTCCACACAGTACATCATTGCATATCCATTGCAGACGGGCATGGTGGCGGCGATCATTACGGGATTGATCACCATTGGATGTTTCTCACGTTCCAAGAAGAAGAGTGAATACGGATTTTTTGGTTTTATTTCCAAGTCTTCTTGGTGTATGATCACGACTTTGTTCTGGTGTGCGGTAGCGGGTCTTCTCACGGCTTTGATCTGGCCGTATCTGTTTATGGCATTGCAGAAGATCTTGGATTTTATTGCAGTGGATACAACAAATCCGATCAATCTTGCTTTGTATGGCATTACCGAACAGATCATGAATGTATTTAATCTGGGTGGGCTTGTCAGGGCCCCGTTCTGGTATTCGAATATGGGTGGTTCTTGGGTAAATGTATCAGGTTCCAGTGTTGTCGGAGATGTGACGATCTGGACGGCACAATCCGCTTCCAGTGCGATCTCAGGTATGACAGGACGTTTTATCACACCGTATTACATCTTGAATATCTTTGCCATTCCGGCATTGTTGTGGGGCATTTTCTCTGTGCAGACAGATAAACCGATCAAACGACGTAGTATCTTGTTATTTGTGATCGCCGATATCTTCTCCATGTTTACCGGTATTCTGTTACCGGTGGAGATCGCTTTGCTTGTGCTTTGTCCGGTATTGTTTCTAATGCATGTGGGGTTGACCGGTACATTGTTTGCTTTGTTACAAAGTATGCAGATCTATCTGGGTTATAACATGACATCACAGATGGCTATGACAGCAATGCCCGGTACATTGATGGAAGCTTTGACATATATCTCCAATCCGGCATTACGTCCGGTATTGATCAAATTGCTTGTGATCGGGCTCTTCATGGCAGTGATCTATTTCTGTGCGGCAAGGCTGTATTTCCGTCATATGGCGATTGATCTGTTTCATACAGGCGTAAAAGAAGATATCATAAAGAGTACGGTCAAGGCGGTTGGGGGAGTAGACAACATCCGTCTTGTCACTTCTACATATTCCGATCTTATCATCTCGTTGCAGGACCCCTATAAGTTGGATGCGGCAAGATTGCGTAAACTCGGAGCAATCAAGATCATGGAGTCCACTGCGGGATTTACGATCTCATTTGGAGCCCAGAGTACGATGATACGTATGGGAATCCAGCAACAAATTCATGAGACAGTACGTCCTGTAGCGGGCTGAGAATGGTTTATATATCACGAAAAAATCGTATAATAACACTAGTGAGTTAGAAACAGGGGTGGATTTATGCCGCAAGAAAGAAAATTGACAGATGAAGATGTACAGTTGATCATGCGCGCTGCATTGAGTGGCGACAGACAGGCTGCAGTAAAGTTGTTGCAGAATTATACAGATGACATGTACTACGCAGCAAGGTTGTATCTCAAGGATCACGGGACTGCCAAGAAGGCCGTACAGGATGCCTTCAATACAGCATATGTGAGACTACATTCCGCCGCATCCGAACCGAGTTTTGAACGTTGGCTTCATGACATCGTCAGAGAGTGTGCTGTGAAGCTTGTATCGCCTTTGTCGGAAGAAGAGGCAGTGGGAGCGTATACGGATGAAGATGAACAAGCTTCTGTCGGTATGGAATTGCCGGATGAAGCAACATGCCGTAAGTATTTGTTACAGGGGTTGGGAGTTCTTTCCGATGCGGAAAGATTGGCAGTCGTTATGCGTTTCTGCGATCGTTTGACAAAGACACGTATTGCCGAATTGATGAATGTTTCCAAAGAGCAAGTGGGGGCACTGCTTACCAATGCCAAAGCACAGTTTGCGTCTATGGGAATCCTTCTTGGTAGGATCTTGGCTTTGATCGATGCTGTGGAAGATAAGATCGAAGAAGAGGAAGCGGATGTCGGCAGGAAGGTCGACGAGGCAGTCCTGTTCCCGGATGAACCCGGTGAAGAGGAAGATTCATTCCGTAAGTTCAGTGATCTTTCCGAGGAAGAACAGACACCTGAACCTAAGAAGGAACCGGAAGAAACAGCTGAGACACTTGTTTTGCCACGTATGCCACAAGCCGCCACACAGCCGATTCAGAAGATCGAGGTACCGGCTCCTCATGATGACGATGAAGATGACGATGATGAGGAAGAATCTTCTCACATGTCTACGATCATCATTGTGTTAGCAGTATTGATCATTCTCTTTTCCGGTTTGTTCTTTGCTTATCAGGCAAAGCCGGAATGGTTCTCCTGGGTACCGTTTTTGAATGCCGAAGAAAAAGTAGAAGAGAATGTGGATGTCAGTGGGCAAGAGCCGGTAGAACAGCCACAGTCCGATGTGGTTGATGAACAACCACAGGATGTTCCGGCACAAGAAACAGCACCGGAAGCTACACCGATCGGTACTTTGACGGTCAATGCACAATTGTTGAATATGCGTACATCTGCTTCTTTGGATGCGGATATTGCGGGTACAGTATCCACCGGAGATCAGCTGAGTGTATATGAGATGACATCCGACGGTACCAGTGATTGGTATCGTGTAGGTGAAGGTCAATGGGTGACAGGTGGAGATGGCTCCTATGTCACATATACTCCGGTACAATAAAGCAAAGCGGTCCTGAAGGATCGCTTTTCTGTTATGAGGGGTTGCTGAATATTTTGCCTATTCTCTATAATATAAGAGATGAAGAACAGTGATCGAAATGTATATATAAAATTATATATTGCCGCAGGGTTGTGCATCGCCATTGCCATAGGTCTTTCTGTATTGGCATTTGATCGTATAAGCGATCATGCCGATCCCCCCAAAGAGCCACAATTTGTTGCCGTGGAAACACCGACTCCAACCCCGACATTTGTACCTATCTCTACACCTACACCGACGCCATCTCCCACCCCCAAACAAGATTCCGATCTTGTGAAGATCGTCAATAAGAACGAACCCTTGGGAGAGTATTATGTGCCGAATGATCTGGTGGATGTAACGGTCACAAGTGAAGGTGTGCAACAGTTGCGCAAAGAAGCTGCCGATGCTTTAGTACCTATGTTTTCGGATGCTGCCAAAGACGGTGTGGAACTGGTCGTGATCAGTGGTTATCGCAGTTATGCAATGGAAGTCGAAATACAGCGATCATATATCGATCTTTATGGTGAAGTATATGCCGATCTAATTGATTGTCATCCCGGTATGAATGAGCATCAGTTGGGACTAGCTGTGGATCTGGGGATCACTGACAACACATGCCGTCTGGACCAGTGCTTTGCCGATACATCGGCAAGTACATGGCTCATGGGGAATGCATGGAAATACGGCTGGATCTTGCGATATCCGGAAGGAAAAGAAGATATTACAGGCATCATGTATTCGCCGTGGAATTATCGGTATGTGGGGAAAGAGGCTGCCGTGCAGCTACATGATTCAGGCTTGACGATGGAGGAATACTATAAGAACTGATATGAGTAAGAAGAATGCATTATTTACAATAGAACAACACATCACATTTCGTGATTATCTGACATATTGTCGCAAGATCGGCAAAGACGGGCGACGGAAGCAGCAGAAGATGGATATGTTCTTGTCCCTGCTTATGTTTATAGGCGCGCTCATAGGATATTGCCTCAATATTTCCATCATCCTCATATTCGGTATGACCGGCGGCGTCTTGTTTTTCTTCATGTCTTTGTTTATGTGGATGTTTGATGCTTTGCGACAGTATCGCCTGAATAAGATGATCAGTAAAGACACCCGTAAGATCACTTTCTATGATGACAGTTTCAGTGTAAAGTGGCATGATGAGAAAGGAGACTGCAAATATGACCGATTGGCATTTATCGCAGAAGATGAAAATGCCTTCTATCTGATGGTGAACAACGGTTCCGGTGAGATCGTATTGAAGCGATCATGCAGTCCCGATCTGATAGTTTTTTTACAGGAAAAGAGTAAGCAAAAAGCTTGTAAATAATCTCGTTGACAAACGAAATCATTTATTGTTTTATATTATGTGGCAATTCTGCAGGAGGGTCTTTCGAACCGTATATAACAGGTCCTGATCCTACTGTGAGAAAGCAATGAAAGAGGTGCGTATGACAAAGCATAGTGCGAACATCTGGAATCCCGGACTGAATGACAGCTTTGCTGACGATGTTTTGCATTTCTTCCGCTGCAACGATGGACTTAGTGTCTGGCAATCAGATCGTTATGTTGTTTTTCCCGGTTTCTGTGATGTGCATGTACATTTCAGGGAGCCGGGTTTTTCATATAAAGAAACGATCAAGACCGGTTCATTGGCGGCAGCCCATGGCGGTTACACAGCTGTGTGCGCCATGCCGAATCTTAACCCCGTTCCGGACAGTGTGGAGCACTTGCAGCCGGAGACGGACATCATTGCCAAGGATGCTGTGATCGATGTGAGACCGTATGCGGCTATTACAGTTGGTCAGATGGGCAAGGAAATGGCAGATCTGGAAGGTATGGCAGCTAACTGTATTGCCTTCAGTGATGATGGACATGGGGTGCAAAGTGATGAAATGATGAGAGAAGCGATGTTACGGGCAAAGAAGCTCGGTAAGATCGTTGTGGCTCATTGTGAAGTAAATGATCTGCTGCACGGTGGCTATATCCATGATGGGGCATATGCACATGCCCATGGACATAAAGGCATATGCAGTGCATCTGAATGGAAACAGGTAGAGCGTGATATTCTGTTGGCTAAGGAAACAGGCTGTGCATATCACGTATGTCATATATCAACGAAGGAGTCGGTGGAATTGATCCGTCAGGCTAAGAAAGACGGTATCGATGTGACTTGTGAAACAGGTCCTCATTATCTGATCTTCGATGACAGTGATCTGCAGGAAAGCGGATGGTGGAAGATGAATCCACCGCTTCGTTCCAAAGCAGACAAAGAAGCTCTTCTGGAAGGTGTTCTGGACGGTACGATCGATTGTCTTGCGACCGACCACGCTCCGCACAGTTTGGAAGAGAAGAGCAGAGGTCTTGCCGGCAGTGCCATGGGCATCGTCGGCTTGGAGACATGTTTCCCTGCTGTCTACACTCACTTGGTCAGACCCGGCATCGTACCATTGGATACGATACTGAATATGCTGATCGTAAATCCGAGAAAGAGATTTAACATCCCACTCGGTACAGATTTCAGTGTTTGGGATCTGAACAGTCATTACACTGTCGACCCTGAAACATTCCTTTCCAAAGGTCGTGCAACGCCGTTTGCAGGTATGGAAATGGATGCGGAATGCGTCGCAACTATATATGGAGGAGAAATCGTATGGCAAAAAGAACAGACATCAAGAAAGTACTGATCATCGGCAGTGGTCCGATCGTCATCGGACAGGCTGCGGAATTTGACTATGCAGGCACACAGGCTTGCCTGGCATTGAAGGAAGAAGGCTATGAAGTAGTCCTGGTCAACTCAAACCCGGCTACGATCATGACGGATACTTCCATTGCCGACAAGGTCTACATGGAACCGCTGACATTGGAATACATCGCCAAGATCCTGCGTTATGAAAGACCGGATGCTATCGTTCCGGGCATCGGTGGTCAGACAGGTCTGAACATGGCTATTCAGTTGGAAAAGAAGGGTGTATTGAAGGAATGTGGTGTTGAATTGCTTGGTACAAGTTCTGATTCCATTGAACGTGCAGAGGACAGAGAGTTGTTCAAGGAACTCTGTGAGCAGATCGGGGAACCTACGATCCCTTCCGAGATCACATACAATATTGAAGAAGCCAAGAAGGCTGCTCAGGATATCGGTTATCCGGTCGTTTTGCGTCCTGCTTTCACACTTGGTGGTACAGGTGGCGGCTTTGCCAATAATGAAGAGGAACTCATCGAGGTTGCCACAAACGGTTTCCGTCTGTCTCCGGTCTCCCAGGTATTGGTAGAGAAGTCCGTTAAGGGTTACAAGGAGATCGAGTTTGAAGTTATGCGTGACTCCACAGATCATGCTATTACGATCTGTGGCATGGAAAACATCGATCCTGTCGGTGTTCATACAGGTGACTCCATGGTCGTAGCACCGATCATGACACTCAATGATCATGACCTCAAGATGTTGAATGACAGTGCTATCAAGATCATCAAGGCATTGAAGATCGAAGGTGGCTGCAACGTTCAGTTTGCTTTGGATCCCAACTCTTCCAAATACTTCCTCATTGAAGTCAACCCGCGTGTATCTCGTTCCAGTGCTTTGGCATCCAAGGCTTCCGGTTATCCGATCGCCCGTGTTACAGCAAAGATCGCTGTTGGCATGACTTTGGAAGAGATCGCCGTTGCCAACACAAATGCAGCATTTGAACCCCGTCTTGACTATGTAGTAGCCAAGATGCCGAGATTCCCGTTCGATAAGTTCACGGCTGCCTCCAATACTCTTGGTACACAGATGAAGGCCACAGGCGAAGTTATGGGCATCGGTTCCACATTGGAAGAGTGCTTGCTCAAGTCTGTACGTTCTCTTGAGATCGGAGCCAATCATTTCCACCTCAAGAAGTTTGACAAGATGGACACAAATGAACTGTTGGCATACATCAGCACGTTCCGTGATGACAATATCTATGCTATTGCCGAGTTGATGAGAAGAAACGAATCCATCGAAAAGCTCCATGGTATTACAATGATCACAGAATACTTCCTCGAGACCTTGCAGAGGATCGTACGCATGGAGAAGACATTGTCCGATAACAAGGGTGATATCGAAACATTGCGTGCTGCCAAGGTCATGGGCTTCAGTGATCCTGAGATCGCATCTCTTTGGGATATGAAAGAAACCGATGTCTATGCATTGCGTAAGGAAAACGGCATTGTGCCGGCATTCCGCATGGTAGACACATGTCATACAGATGCATACATCCCTTACTTCTATTCTTCTTATACAGGTAAGAACGAGTCTGTTCTCACCGATCGTAAGAAGGTTGTTGTACTTGGTGCCGGTCCGATCCGCATCGGTCAGGGTGTGGAATTCGACTACAGTACCGTACATGCTGTACAGACGATCCGTCGTGAGGGTTATGAAGCGATCATCATCAACAACAACCCTGAAACAGTATCCACAGACTATACAACAGCAGATAAGCTTTACTTTGAACCGTTGACACCGGAAGATGTCATGAACGTCTTGGACTATGAACAGCCGATTGGTGTTATTGCCAGCCTTGGTGGACAGACGGCCATCAACCTTGCTGAACCGCTCCGTGACAGAGGCGTCAAGATCATCGGTACAGATTGTGATGCGATCGAAAGAGCTGAGAACAGAGATGCATTTGAGAAGGTGTTGACGGAACTCAATATTCCTCAGCCGCAGGGCCGTGCGGTCACTAAGATCGAAGACGGTGTAAAGGCTGCCGAAGAGATCGGTTATCCGGTGCTTGTAAGACCTTCCTTCGTACTTGGTGGTAGAGCTATGCAGATCGTTGCAGATGAAGATCAGCTTCGTCAGTATCTCAAGACAGCTGTAGAGATCGATGAAGACAAGCCCGTACTTGTTGACCATTACATCATGGGTAAAGAAGTCGAAGTCGATGCCATCTGTGACGGTCGAGATGTATTCGTTCCGGGTATCATGGAACTTGTAGAAAGAACAGGTATCCACTCCGGTGACTCCATCAGTGTATATCCGACATTCTCCATCTCCGATAAAGTCAAGGGCACGATCTTGCAGTATGCAAAGAAACTTGGTCTTGGCATTGGTATCGTAGGTCTCTACAACATTCAGTTCATCGTCGATGAACACGATGATGTATATATCATCGAAGTTAATCCGAGATCTTCCAGAACCGTACCGTTTCTCTCCAAGAGTACAGGCTACTCCCTGGCAGATATCGCCACAGAAGTCATCCTCGGCAAGAGTTTGAAGGAACAGGGCATCTTTGATCTGTATCCGCAGGAAAAGAACAGATACTATGTCAAAGTACCGGTCTTCTCCTTCAACAAGATCAGAGGTCTGGATGCATATCTCTCTCCGGAAATGAAGTCCACAGGTGAAGCAATCGGTTATGACGATCAGTTGTATCGTGCTCTGTATAAGGCATTGCAGGCTTCCGGTATGAAGCTGTTGAACTACGGTACAGTTCTTTGCACGATCGCCGACCGTGATAAAGAAGAAGCATTGCCGTTGATCAGAAGATTCTACGAACTTGGCTTCAACATTGAAGCTACACAGGGTACAGCGGACTTCTTGAAGAAGAACGGTATCCGTACACATGTTCTGCATAAGATCAGTGAGGGTTCTCATGAGATCCCTGATGAGATCAGAAGCGGATATGTCACATATGTCATCAATACAAGAGACATCGCCAGCAAGGGTGCTGAGACAGACGGTCACGAGATCCGTCAGTGTGCTGTTGAAAACAACGCTGCTCTTATGACATCCCTGGATACAGTACGTGTACTGCTCGATGTTTTGGAAGAAACAACAATGAAGATCTCTACGATCGATGCCTGAGGGGAATTGGGATGAAACAGTCTGTCTATGAAATCACAGAAAATTTGAAGTTGACAGATAGTGTCTGGCGTATGAAGTTGAAAGGTGATACGAGTGCGGTGACGGCTTGCGGGCAGTTCATCGACATCAAGCTTGATGGGTATTACCTCCGTCGTCCAATCAGTGTATGCGATGTGGAAGATGGCCATATCGTCATCATCTACAAAGTCGTCGGCCATGGTACAGATGCTATGTCACAGTTGGTTCCCGGACAAACTCTGGATATCCTTACGGGTCTTGGGAATGGTTATGACCTTGACAGAAGCGGAGATCATCCGCTTCTGATCGGGGGTGGTGTTGGCGTTCCGCCACTGTATATGCTGGCTAAGAAGTTGAAAGAACAGCATAAAGAAGTAAGCGTCATTTTGGGATTCAATACCGCATCTGAAGTGTTCTATGAAACAGAATTTAAGGCACTGGGATGTGATGTCAAAGTAACGACAGTTGACGGCAGTTATGGCAATAAGGGTTTTGTCACAAATGCCATACCCTTGGCAGAGGAGTATACATTTACATACTGTTGTGGACCATTGCCGATGTTAAAGGCTGTATACAACACAGCCGAAACAGATGGACAATATTCTTTTGAAGAAAGAATGGGATGCGGTTTTGGGGCATGTATGGGATGTTCCACAAAGACGAAGAACGGATATAAGCGTGTATGCAAAGACGGTCCGATCTTCGATAAAGAGGAGATCTTATGGGAAGACTGAGTGTAGAACTGGCCGGCATCACATTGGATAACCCGGTCATCCCCGCATCCGGAACATTCGGATACGGATATGAATATGCCGATCTTTATGACATTGATATGCTCGGTACGTTCTCTTTCAAGGGAACAACAAAAGATCCCCGTTTCGGTAATCCGACCCCACGTATTGCGGAATGTTCTTCCGGTTTGATCAATGCCGTAGGTCTGCAGAATCCAGGTGTGGAGAAAGTTATTTCCGAAGAATTACCGAAGATGCGCAAGGTGTTCCATAAGAAAGTCATGGCCAATGTTTCCGGCTTTAGTGTGGAAGATTATGCATATACTTGCCGGAAGCTCGATGCCGTGGAAGATATCGGCTGGTTCGAGGTAAATATCAGCTGTCCGAATGTTCATGGTGGTGGTATGGCTTTTGGTACAGATCCCAAGGCAGCCGCTGAGATCACACGGGCAGTCAAGGCTGTTACGACAAAACCTGTATTCATCAAGTTATCGCCGAATGTCACGGATATCGTGGCCATTGCAAAGGCTTGTGAAGAAGCAGGAGCGGACGGCATCTCACTCATCAATACGATGCTTGGTATGCGTATCGATCTGAAAACAAGAAAACCTGTCATTGCCAATACGATGGGTGGTTTCTCAGGTCCGGCGATCTTCCCGGTTGCAGTACGCATGGTATATCAGGTATCCCATGCGGTCTCCATTCCGGTTATCGGTATGGGCGGTGTATCTTCTGCTGAAGATGTGTTGGAAATGATGATGGCCGGCGCAACGGCGGTAGAAGTAGGAGCCGCCAATCTTGTCGATCCATGGGTATGTAAGAAGATCATTGAAGAACTTCCCGCCACAATGGATAAGTACGGCATCACAACATTGGAAGCATTAAGCAAAGGAGAAAAATAAGATGGCTAAAGACGTAATCATCGCATGTGACTTTTCCTCCGCTGAGGAAACACTTGCTTTCTTGGATCGTTTCACAGGCAGAAAGCCTTTTGTCAAGATCGGTATGGAACTGTTCTATGCAGCAGGTCCGGAGATCGTACGTGAGATCAAGAAGAGAGGTCATAAGATCTTCCTTGATCTGAAACTTCATGACATTCCCAATACGGTCAAGAAGGCTATGAAGGTGCTTTCCAACTTGGATGTGGATCTGGTCAACGTCCATGCCGGCGGTACGGTCCGTATGATGGAAGCGGCTCTTGAAGGATTGACAAGAGAAGACGGTACAAGACCGTTGTTGATAGCTGTTACACAGCTGACATCCACCGATCAGGAGAGTATGGAAAACGATCTTCTTATCAAGGAACCTATTGCGGATGTTGTTATGCACTATGCAAAGTGTGCCAAGAAAGCAGGCTTGGACGGTGTGGTATGTTCACCATTGGAGGCAGGCATTGTTCATGACTCTTGTGGTGAGAACTTCTTGACGGTTACCCCCGGCATCCGTTTTGCGACAGATGACAAGGGCGATCAGAAGCGAGTCATGACACCTGAGAAGGCACGTGAGATCGGTTCCGATTACATCGTAGTAGGTAGATCCATTACAGCAGCTGCAGATCCTGTAGCCGCATATGAAAGATGCATCAGAGAATTTTTAGGGGAGGAAGCATAATGTCCAGAGAAGAACTTATTGCCAAAGATCTGCTTTCCATTAAAGCAGTATTCTTCAGACCGGATGAACCGTTTACATGGGCATCCGGTATCAAGTCACCGGTTTACTGTGACAACCGTTTGACATTGACAGATGTTAAGGTAAGAACAGATGTTGAGAATGGTCTTGCCGAACTTGTGAAAGAAAATTTCCCGGAGTGTGAAGTACTTATGGGTACTTCCACAGCAGGTATTGCTCACGCTGCCATTACAGGACACATCTTGAACATGCCAATGGGCTATGTTCGTACAGGTTCCAAGGATCATGGTCGTAAGAACCAGATCGAAGGAAAGCTTGAAAAGGGTCAGAAGGTCGTTGTTGTGGAAGACCTCATCTCCACAGCCGGAAGCTGCGTGGATGTTGTCAACGTATTGCGTGAAGCAGGTGCGGAAGTCCTCGGTATTGTTTCCATCGTTACATATGGCATGAAGAAGTCTGAAGTCAGATTGGCTGAAAACAATGTTAAGAACATTTCTTTGACAAACTTCGATGTCATTGCCAAGTGTGCTGCAGAAGAGGGTTATATCAAGGAATCCGATGTCGCAAGACTGATCGCATTCCGTAATGATCCAAGTGATGAAAGCTGGATCGATCGATGAAAGATTGCATTGATATCCTTGACCTCACAACAGAGGAGATCGACGAACTTATCCACACCGCCCTGGATATGATGGAGGATCCTGAAAAGTATTCTCAATGTATGAAGGGCAAGAGACTTGCGACTTTGTTTTATGAACCCAGTACAAGAACAAGACTGTCTTTTGAGTCCGCTATGCAGACAATGGGTGGCGATGTGATCGGGTTTACCGGAGCACAAAGCAGTTCTGCTTCCAAAGGTGAAAGTGTTCATGATACTTCCATCGTAGTATCTCAGCTGGCAGATATCATTGCGATGAGACATAACATGGAAGGTGCACCACTGGTGGCGGCACAGTCCTGTGATATCCCTGTTATCAATGCCGGTGACGGCGGACATAACCATCCGACGCAGACACTGGCTGACCTCTGCACGATCTATCGTGAAAAGGGCACGTTGGAAGGTCTGAAGGTAGGCTTTGTAGGTGATTTGAAGTATGGCAGGACCGTTCATTCTTTATTGAATGCATTGGCAAGATACACAGGTCTCAAAGTCGTTCTGATCTCTCCGGAAGAGTTGAAGGTCCCCACATGGGTCAAAGAGGATATCTTGGAGAAGAACGGTATTCCGTATGTGGAAGTGACAGATATGGAAGAGAATCTCAGTGATCTGGATGTGTTGTATATGACACGTATTCAGAAGGAAAGATTCGATTCGGCTGAAACATATGAGAGATTGAAGGATGTATATATCCTCAATGCCAAGAAGATGGAGAAGGCCAAGAATGATTGCATCGTTCTCCATCCGTTGCCACGTGTCAATGAGATCTCTGTAGATCTTGACGACGACCCACGTGCTTGTTACTTCAAGCAGGTATATAACGGCAGATACATGCGTATGGCTTTGATCAAGAAGCTTCTTTCCGAGAAGCCGGAAAGACCGGTGTTACAGTCGGATGATCTGGTGGATGTTCTCCGGTGTACAAACAAGAGATGCATTACCGCATGCGAACAGGAACTCCACCATGTATTCCGTCTTAAAGACCCTAAAACACATACATACCGCTGCATCTACTGCGAAGCAGAGGCTGTATATAACAAATAAGGTAAATAGGCTCTTTCAAGTCCGTTATGACTAAGCACAGAAAAAGAGTCAAAGAATACAAGGGTACACATTAAGTAGTAAGAGCGTTCTTATAGAAGGGCATAGCACAATGATGTTATGCTCTTTTTTTGCGTATGATATGTACAATTGTTTTGTCTATGATAAACAGAGATTTTCTATATTGGTTTTTTCTTTGGACAATAGAATCTTATATCGGCTATAAATATCATAAAATCAAACTGTTTTGTCAAAGTGGTCGATTTCTTGCGTGTAACATATGCATATATCGTTAAAAAGGATACGCAGGTAGGACCGCAGGAAACGACTGTGAAGCCTAATGTTCCCAATAAGAATGAGAACAATACCGTAATACCCAATCAGCTTACTGATGACAAAAAGCCCACTACAGGTGATACAAGAAGTGCAATACCTTGGCATTCGTACTTTCCGGTATACTTATGGCAGGATTTGTAATCAAAAAACACTAATACATAATGTGTAAAAAACCTACCATCGAATGATTCGGTGATAGGTTTTTTAGTTTTCAGAAGTATATTCATATATCAGGATAGGAAATTCTATGTTTTTTTGTACTTATAAGTGGGTTAATCTATGATGATAAGCATTACTTTGTTTGAAAACAAAGAGAATGGGAGGAAAGTATGAATTTTAAGAGAGGAGCGGCTGTATTGATGGCTGCTGTGCTTGGTCTTGGTACGGTAAATGTTGCCGGATTGACAGCAGTATTTGCGGAAGAAGCACAACCGACAGCACCGTCAGAAACAGCGGTACAGCCTCAGGCCGGTGAGAATAACATTGCACTGAAAGCACCGGCTCGTGCATCTAAATCATTGAAGCCTACAGACGGTAATTTGCCTGAAAGAAGTCCGAATTTG
>X413_Lion__coassemble_53_pt1 | contig 58218 bp, 43 predicted proteins | sample X413_Lion__metabat2_high_PE_002 | metagenome-assembled genome bin X413_Lion | reverse complement strand
CACAGCAGCATTCTTCATCATGGTCATGATGATGTTCATGATCATGTCCACAGCAACATTCTTCATCATGGTCTTCGGGCATCTTGAAGGAACCTTCCATAGCCGCAAAGATGTCGGCTCCGTTGAGTTCATCCCACGGTGTGGTGATGATGCGTGCTTCAGGATTCAGTTCGTGAACGATATCCATGTCCTTTTGCAAGACTTCGGCAGATGTCATCTGGGTACGGGAGAGGATGATACATGCGGCCGTAGCGATCTGATCGTCGAAGAATTCTTTGAAATTCTTGTGGTAGACGGCACATCTTTTGGCATCTACGACGGTGCTGTAGCTGCTCAGTTCGAGACCGTCTACGGATCTGACGATATTCAGGATGTCGGACAGTTTGCCGACTCCGGAGGGTTCGATGATGATACGATCGGGATCGTATTCATCCTGTACTTTGTGCAATGCTTCTTGGAAGTCACCCTGCAATGTGCAGCAGATGCAGCCTCCGTTCACTTCATTGACAACGATGCCGGCTTCTTTGAGAAAACCGCCATCAATGCCGATCTCACCGAATTCGTTTTCGACAAGAACGACCTTTTGACCTTTGAATACATCAGAGATTAATTTTTGGATCAGGGTAGTTTTACCGGCACCGAGAAAGCCGGAGATCACATCAACTTTTGTCATACTAACTCCTTTGTTATACATCTAATATTATAGACTTCCTGTCAACATGTTTATTCCGAACGTAAGGCTGTCACCGGGTCGCTCTTGGAAGCTTTGCGGGCGGGCAATAGACCGGCCAGCACTGTTAACAACACACTTAATGCGATCAATCCCAATGCTACCGGCCATGACAGATATGCGTTGATATCCGGGTTTTTGGTAATGGCATGGATGATGGCATTACCGGGAATAAGCAATAATGCAGCCGCACCGACACCGATGATGCCGGCCAGCATACCGGTGATGAATGTTTCGGCATTAAACACTTGGGCAACATTGTGTTTTGAGGCACCAAGAGCCCTTAGGATGCCGATCTCCTTGCGTCTTTCCAATACACTGATATAAGTGATGACACCGATCATGATGGAAGATACGACAAGGGAAATGCCCACAAAAGCAATCAGGACATAACTGATCGTATTGACGATCGTCGTGATAGAGGCAAGCATGGCTGCCGCATAGTCGGTATATACGATGACCTTGTCTTCTTCACCTTTGCGACGCATATCCTCATTGTACATTTGCAACAGATCGGTGATGTTTTCCTTGGCATTGAAGTCCACCGGATAGATGTCGATCTCATCCGGATGGGACACGTCAGCATAACCGAGTTTGGCAAGATTGCCGGCATAGGAACTTTGGTCATTACTCATTAAAGACGACAACAACGCCTCTAAGTCGGAAGGGGTCATGTTGATTTTGATGGCCTTTGCCATCATGTCGGGATCGATCTTGAACATGTCATCGAGATCGAATGAAAGTGCTTGGACAGTACCGGTAAGACTTGTTTCCAAGGCATTTGAGATCTGTCCAACCACGGCATTCAAACTGCCTGCCACTTGTTGGGAAAGCACGTCCACAGTACCTTTCATGCCACTTTGTAAAACGTCCGTCAAAGCTCGAGATACGTTTTTGACATCGATTGCTTTCAATACCGTACTTTGGATCATGTTCTTCACCGGTCCACTGTTCAAATGTTCTTCGAAAGAGTGAAGCACGGCATCAGAAGAGATCCCACCGTTTGTTTTGGTATATTCTTCATATCCGTTCAGCAGACGGGTGCTTAGTTCTTTGATCGTTTCCGGTGTGATATCAACGTTTTGGAAGGCATTGAGGATCTGCTTTGCGGATGTTTGCAGAGCTTCCGTAGTCGCTTGTGAAGACAGGTAGAGATCCAGGCTGTGTTGGAAGTCACCGGGATCTGTTAAGCTTTCCACAAAAGCCGGATAGCCGCTCATAACACTTTTGACCATGTCTTTGAGCGAATCGGTGGTAAGGATGGTTTCGGCATTTTCGGAAACGACTTTGCCAAGGACATCACGGATGATGTCGGCAGCTTCATCTGTTTGCAGGTAGATGCCGATATCTTTGACATATTGTTGCAAAACAGTGGGATCATACGAAGTGACGATCTTTTGGGAAAGATCGGCCAGGTCTATGGCATTGAAAGTAAGATCGGCTGCCTTGACGATCTTGGTGATATCTTGCGGTGAGATCGTTGGCAGAGCACTTGCCAATGCCGTGGGATCGAGTAAAGTCGAAGGATCTATGTTGAGGTCCAATGACGGAACATTTGTCGGTAAAGCGGGGGGAGTGGCGGAAAATGCTTTGGTAAATTCATCGGGGTCGATGGTGAAGATGTTCTCCAAAGAGAAGGAAGCGGCGGCATTTTCATCGGCGAAGGAAACACCGGTGAATACATTCTTGTCTTGGTCTTCCATTTGGGCTTTTACCACATCGGTATTGGTCGCATCGGTGATGATGTCTTTGGTCAAGGCGGCCGGATACCAGATACCGGAAGAAAGCATCGTGTTCTTTTCTCCGTCTTTGGGGGCCACGATACCGGCGATCGTCAACGGGCGGCCGTTCATAACGACATCCTTTACGGCTGTTTTGTCATTTTCAACGCTTGTATAAGCATGACTTGTTTCATCATAGTGGTAATATGCTGCGGCCGGAACAACACGGAATTTGGTGCCTAAGAACGAAGCGAACGTATAGACACTGTTATCTTCCTGTACGGTGAATGTCTTGCCGGATTGCATGGCATTCATCATCGCATCCATTTCGGATCTGTCTCTTAGTCCCAATGTATACAGCATCGTATCCGTGACTTTGTCACCGGGTGTCAAAACAAGGATCGCTTCGCTGTCATTTTTCGGCCATCGTCCGGCTTTGAGGTCATATTGATCTTCATACAGAGCTTTATTGTCCGGTAGTTCGTAAAACGAACCTTTATCCGAAGAATCGGAACGGGCATAGGGCGATGGGAATACTTTTACGACATCGTTGTTTTCTTCTTGCCAGATCTCGGGCGTCACATTGTATATATATTGGACACTACGGGCATTTTCCTGAAATCCCGCATCGGTGGAGATGTGGTCTTTCAAGGCCCTGAGGTCATTGTCGGCCATGCCGGAAAACATCTGGGAGACGGTGTCGATGACGCCGACTTCGTCTGAGTTTGGAATTTCATTTTGTTCCGCGGCCGCCCCCTGGGCGATCTCCGGAATACTGAAACCGACACTGGTGATCTGTACAGGATAAGCAGACATGGCTTCCCGTTCGGTCTTGGCAATGTAGGCATTGGCTCCACCGGACAAAGACATGATCAAAGCAATGCCGACGATACCGATCGAACCGGCTGCAGCCACAAGCAAAGTCCGGCCTTTCTTTGTCAACAGATTGTGAAAAGACAGGGATAGAGCTGTTTTGAAGGACATGGAAGAACGTTTGGTCTTGCGCACGATACCTTCTTTCTCCTCTTCTTTGGACAGGATGTAAGGATCGGTGTCATTGATCAGATCTCCATCCTTGATCGTTACGATGCGTGTGGCATATTGCCTGGCCAATTCCGGATTATGGGTGACCATGACCACCAGTTTGGTCTTGGCCACTTCCTTGAGCAGCTCCATAACTTGGATGCTTGTTTCCGAGTCCAGGGCTCCGGTCGGCTCATCGGCCAAAACGATATCCGGATCGTTGACCAAAGCTCTGGCAATGGCCACACGTTGCATCTGTCCTCCGGACAGCTGGTTCGGCTTTTTATGAGCTTGCGCTTTGAGACCGACGGCATCCAGAGCGGCCAGAGCCATCTCTTTTCGCTTGTTTCCGGATATTCCGGAGATTGTCAAAGCCAGCTCAACGTTAGCCAAGAGCGTTTGGTGTGGAATCAGATTGTAGCTTTGGAAGACAAATCCGATCGTATGGTTACGGTAATGGTCCCAATCGGAGTCTTTGTATTTTTTAGTCGTATATCCGTTGATGATCAACTCTCCGGAATCATAGCGATCCAACCCGCCGATCACATTCAATAACGTTGTCTTGCCCGATCCCGAAGGTCCTAAGATCGCCACAAACTCACTGTCCCTCAAGTTCAAAGAAACACCGTTGAGAGCGTGCTGGACAAGTTCGCCTGTTTTATATTCTTTTCTGATATCTTTGATCTGCAACATAAAATAGTCTTACTCCTTAAAAATCCGTGACACATGTTAACATATTGTTTCTGAAGTGTATGTGAGCGTGCATTGACATTTTTATGGATGCGTATACGGATGCCATATTTCGGTGGTGGGTGGTATTATATAAGGCAGTAAAAGGAGAGTGTATTATGGCTTGTACAACATTATTGGTAGGTAAGAAAGCAACAAATGACGGCAGTGTTATGATCGCCCGCAATGACGATTCTCCGTCCGGTCAGTCCATGCCCAAAAGGATGGTCGTGGTCCATCCCGAGGAACAACCCCGTCATTACAGAAGTGTGATCTCACATGTGGAGATGGATCTTCCCGAGGATCCGCTTCGTTATACGGCTATGCCCAATGCCCGTGACGGTGAAGGTATTTGGGCGGGAGCCGGTGCCAATGCGGCCGGTGTCGTAATGACGGCCACGGAGACGATCACATCCAATGAACGTGTTCTGGGGGCCGATCCGCTTGTTGTTAAATATGAAACGGAGAAAGGGGAAACGGTGCCGGGAGGCATTGGGGAAGAAGATATCGTTACTCTTACCCTTCCGTATATCCATACGGCAAGAGAGGGTGTTTTGCGACTTGGTTCGTTGTTGGAGGAATTCGGTACATATGAATCCAACGGTATTGCCTTTGCGGACAGAGATGAGATCTGGTGGTTGGAGTCCATTGGTGGTCATCACTGGATTGCCGCTCGTGTACCCGACGATCGTTATGTTGTCATGCCCAATCAGTTTGGTCTCGATCATTTTGATTTTGAAGATGCGTATGGGGAACAGAAAGAGTTTATGTGCTCGGCCGATCTTAAGAGATTTATCAAAGAGAACAATCTCGATCTTTCTTTGAATGGGGAGTTCGATCCGCGTTTGGCCTTTGGTTCACATACCGAGAGTGATCATGTCTACAATACACCTAGGGCCTGGTACATGCTTCGGACGCTCAATCCGCGTACGTATCGTTGGGATGGAGAGAATGCCGATTATACGCCGCTCAGTGACGATCTGCCTTGGTCTATGGTCCCGGAACATAAGATCACGGTGGAAGATGTGAAGGATGTTTTGAGTTCTTGTTATCAAGGAACGGTCTATGATCCCTACAGCAAGAACAAAGAAGCCGGTAAGTATCGTACGATCGGTATCAATCGTACGGACTTCTTCGGACTTTTGCAGGTAAGACCGTATATGCCGATCGGACAGCAAGTGCTGGAATGGGTCGCTTATGCCTCCAATGCATTCAATACGATGGTACCGTTCTATACCGATGTACAACATATGCCGACATATGTATCATGCACGACGAAGGACATTACGACGGATTCTTTCTATTGGACGTCTCGTCTTATTGCCGCTCTCAGTGATGCGGCATATGCTAAAAACATTATGCATATCGAACGTTACAGAGAGGCTTCGGTGGCAGCTTCCCGTACAATCATCAAGAAGTATGACGACTTGATCAAGAATGCCCCGGTAGAGAAGCGCAGCGAACTTTGCTTGGAAGCTAATGAGGAGATCACATCCATGCTCAAAAAAGCATCTGACAAAGTGCTTGAGAAAGTACTTGCCGGAGCTTCGGATGCTATGCGGAACAACTATCAAAGAAGTGATAATTGAGAAGTACAAAAGAAAGCGGAATTCGGAAAGACGGTGTTGAAAGAGACATCGTCTTTTTGCATGACGGTCGGCATCTTTTTGGTTTTGGGTGTATCCTAGATATAAAAAAGGAGCGCTTTATGTATCAAAAGTTGAATTTGTTTACGCATGACGGTCTGTTTCATGCGGATGATGTATTTGCGACAGCCATGTTGTCGATGATCGCCGAAGAGATCAATGTGGTAAGAGGAGGCGATACCGATGTTCCCACGGAAGACGGTTGGATCGTCTATGACATTGGTGGTGGGGAACTGGATCACCATTCCCCCGAGAACAAAGAAGCCAACGGATGTCATCCGGATACGGAGATCCCCTATGCATCATGCGGTCTTGTATGGAGAAAATACTATCGTGAGATCTTGGCGGAGCAGGATTGTCCGGAATCTTACTATGACAAGGTATATCAGAAGTTGGAGAATTCTTTGGTTATCGGTATCGATGCGGCGGACAATGGTGTAAATCCCACGGCCTTGGCATTGAGTGACATTCCCAATCTGACGGATGAGCAACGAAGATCCGTCATCTCACGATCCAATTATGGATTTACAGTGTCCCAGCTGATCAAGGATTTCAACCCGACATGGAACAGTACATATGATTACTATGAAGCGTTTATGGATGCGGTGAGTTTTGCCAAAGATGTGCTGTTCAATCGCCTCGACAGCATCATTTCTTCTTTGGACGCAAGGGATCATGTGTTGAGATGCATTGCCTACAGTGCCGACCATATCATGATCATGGATAAGTTTGCCCCTTGGGAAGGGGTGTTGAATTCTCAGAAGTTCGATCCCAAGGCACAGGATATTTGGTATGTCGTATATCCGGCTTTACGGGGTGGGTGGAATGTACAATGTGCTTTGTCGGATCCCGACGATCGTACAAGCTATCGTCATCCGCTGCCGAAAGAGTGGTACGGTCTTCGTGGGGAAGAGTTGGCTCATGTATCCGGTGTGGAAGGGGCATTGTTCTGTCATGTATCGGGATTTCTTGCCGGTGCACAAGATCAGACACAAGCTTTGATGATGGCCGGTATTGCTTGTCGGACAAAGCAATAGTGAGTGGTATGAGACTGCCTGCAGTATACTGCGGGCAGTTTTTGTATATGTCTTCTAAAACAGAAAAAAGGCATCGAACAATCGATGCCTTTTTCGATGGTGCACCAGACAAGACTTGAACTTGCACGGATCTCTCCATACGCCCCTCAAGCGTACGTGTCTGCCATTCCACCACTGGTGCGAATATTGTTATTTGCTATCAGCTGTCCGCTGTTTGCTTAGTTATAATAACACAGACAAAACATATGTCAACACAATATATTAAAAAATATAGAAAAATATGAAAAGAGCGTAAACATCTGTAAAAGACCAAAACAGTGGCATGAAAAACCAACTAAACAGCTTGAAAGTTGTGAACTGCCATGTGCTGTTTATGATATCTTTATAAGTAGGAATAAAGAAACATAAAGCATAATCATACGGGAGGCATTATGACAGTAAAAAGATCCGTAAATACAACTTCTGTTTCCAATGAAGGGGAAGTACTGGTAAGTCCGGCATTTCTTTCGTCAATGGACAGGTACTTGTTTGGAAAAGGTATAAATTACAAATGCTATAAGAAACTCGGTGCACATCAGACGACTGTGGATGGTCGCAAGGGCATGCACTTTGCAGTATGGGCACCACATGCCAAGGCGGTGTCGGTCGTATGCGATCGCAATGGCTGGCAACCGGGTGTGAATGAAATGCATCCGCTGGAAACATCGGGGATCTTTGAGGTATTCATTCCGGATATGGGATTTGGTGAGATCTATAAATATGCGATCGTCACCGCCAAAGGCGAGACTATCTTCAAAGCAGATCCTTATGCATTTTCAGCTGAACTAAGACCCGGTACGGCATCCAAAACAGCCGATATCGACAGCTATCGGTGGAATGATGGAAAATGGATGAAAGAAAGAGCAGGCAAAGATGTTTATGCAGAGCCGCTCTCCATCTATGAATGTCATCTGGGGTCATGGCGTAAAGATCCTACAAGTGAGGAAGATCCTGACGGGTTTAAGAACTATCGTCAATTGGGTATCGAACTTGCGGATTATTTGAACTGGATGGGATATACACATGTGGAACTGATGGGGATCGCCGAACATCCGTTTGACGGTTCTTGGGGGTATCAGGTCAGTGGCTATTATGCTCCGACTTCACGATATGGAACACCGGAAGATTTCCAGTGGATGATTGATCATCTTCATCAAGCGGGGATCGGTGTCATCTTGGATTGGGTCCCGGCTCATTTTCCAAAGGATGCCTTTGCTTTGGCTGATTTTGATGGTGAACCGTTGTATGAATATCCGGATCCTCGCATGGGAGAACATCCGGACTGGGGCACGAAGATCTTCAATTACAGCTTGAATGAAGTGAAGAATTTCCTCATTGGCAATGCGTTGTACTGGTATGATGAATATCATATCGATGGATTGCGGGTGGATGCTGTGGCATCTATGCTCTATTTGGATTATGGTCGTAAAGACGGAGAATGGATCCCGAATAAGTATGGGGGAAACGGCAATCTTGATGCCGTGGAGTTTTTTAAACATTTGAACTCTGTGATTCGCGGTCGTAAAGACGGAACGATGATCATTGCCGAGGAATCCACGGCTTGGCCGAAAGTTACGGATGCCCCGGAAAATGACGGTCTTGGCTTTACATATAAGTGGAATATGGGCTGGATGCATGATTTCCTCGACTACATGAAGCTGGATCCTTATTTCCGTAAGTACAATCACAATAAGATGACATTTGGTATGAGCTATGCCCAAAGTGAGAAGTTCATCCTTGTGCTTTCTCATGATGAAGTGGTGCATTTGAAGTGTTCTATGATCAATAAGATGCCGGGGGAAGGGGAAGAGAAGTTCAAGAATCTGAAATGCGGATATCTCTTCATGTTCGGACATGCCGGCAAGAAGTTATTGTTTATGGGACAGGAGTTTGCCCAGGATCATGAGTGGGATGAGAAAGTCCAGCTTTCTTGGGAGTTGTGCGATGAGCCTATGCATCGTTCGGTATTGATATTCATGCGGGATCTTCTGCATATGTATCGGAAGTATCCGGCTATGTACCGTATGGATCAGTCATGGGAAGGGTTCCAATGGATCAATGCGGATGATGCCGATCGTTCCATCTTCTCGTTTATCCGTAAAGATGAGACAGGGAAGAATGCCTTGTTATTCGTTATCAACTTTACGCCGGTCGCACGCCCTGATTACATGGTGGGAGCACCGCAAAGTGGGCGTTATACGTTGATCTTTGATGAGAACGGAACTGTGGAGACAGGGGGCAAGACCGTTCTTTCCGCTGTCAAAGGAGAGTGTGATGGGATGCCGTATCATATCAGCTATGCTCTTCCGGCATATGGATGTGCCGTATTCCGTTTTTCATTCAAAGAAACAAAGGAAACACAAAAACGTTCCAAGAAAACAAAGCAATAACATCCAAGCACCCATAGGGTGCTTTTTTGGTCTGTCTAAACCTTAATAAATGAATATGCACATATGCGGTATATTGGAGGAAAAGAGGAGAATGTTATGCAAGGGAAGAAAAAGCAGTTGTATCCGTTAAAGGTGATCGCTTGCATCATGGTGATATCCGGAATTTACTTTGTAGGACGTCTTTTGGCCAAGCCTGTCATCGTGGATCCTGTTTATACGACTGAACTCAAACGACCGTGTGATGTAAGGGCGGCGATCCGCCTGGTCGCATTTGGCAATGTGGATGATGTGAAAGTAAAAGGTAAAGTGGATGTGGAACGGGTCGGTGAGTATCCTGTTACATATGTATACCGAGGTAGGAAATATCATTCTGTATTCAAAGTATGTGATACTACGCCACCGAAAGTGAAGGCCAAAGATATCAAAACAGATATGGTATATATGCCAAGTCCCAATGAGTTCATCACTTCCCAAGAAGATGCGTCGGAAGTGGAAGTTTCGTTTGGTAAGGATGTCGATCTCAACAAAGAAGGAGATACAAAAGTCGGTGTCGTGGTGGAGGATGCTGCGCACAATAAGACTGTTGTACAGGCGGTATTGACACGTATCAAAGATACGATTCCACCGGTCTTTGAAGACCTTGATGACCTGCATGTCAAACAAGGAAAAGAAGGGAATTATGAGCAAGGCGTACAAGTGTTGGACGATCTGGATCCGGACCCGGTGTTTACATTTGATGCCTCGAAGGTGGATAACACTGTTCCGGGGAAATATACTGTGATCTATACCGGGAAAGACCGATCAGGCAATATGGCAAAGGCAGCCCGTACGGTGATCGTGGATCGTGATCCGGCCTATGGAAAGAAAGTGGTGTATCTTACTTTTGACGACGGTCCTTCGCCCAATACGGCCAAAGTTTTGGATGTTTTGCAAAAATATCATGTTCGGGCTACGTTCTTTGTGACCGGTACGCATCCGGAGTGCAACGATCTGATCAAGCGTGCTCATGAAGAAGGGCATACGATCGGCTTGCATACATACAGCCATGATTATGAGCGGGTATATGCATCAAGTGATGCTTATTTTGCCGATCTGCAGGCGGTCTCGGATATGGTGGAGGGTATCACGGGGGAGAAGTCCGACCTTATTCGGTTTCCGGGAGGATCTTCCAATACGGTGTCGGCCCATACGGCTCCGGGGCTTATGCATGAACTTGTAACAGAAGTGGAACAACGGGGATATCATTACTTTGATTGGAATGCGGACAGTAGTGATGCTTCAGGGCGTAATGTATCAGTCGCAAAGATCGTCGCCAATGCCACAGCCTCCCATGCCTCTAACATCATCCTGCTTATGCATGATACCTTCGGCAAAGACACTACGCCATCAGCTCTGATTGATATCATCGACCATTATCGTCAAGAAGGATACATATTCCTTGGTTTGACGTCGGATTCCTTTGCGGCCCACCACAGAGTCAACAATTAGACGTACAATGGAAGCAGGAGTTGAAAGATATGGAAAACAGTAAATTGACAATGGAAAGCCGGATCAAAGACGTGTGGGACAACCCGGTCGGCCATGATATACTCGCTAAAATACTTTTGCAGGTGGGGGTCTCACCTAAGATCATCACCACCCCCATCGTATCTTCGATACGTTTGAAGAGACTTGTGAAGCCTGCTGCCAAGATCCTTGATGAAGGGTTTTGGGATGCATTTTTGAAACTTGTCAACAGTGAACAGGACCGTCCGCAAAAAGGGGATGGTCCGATCACGAAAGCATGGTGGAAAGAAGCAGTGTTTTACCAGATCTATCCTCGGTCGTTTTGTGCCGATGGGCTTAAAGGCATTACCCAAAAGCTGGATCGTCTTCAGGATCTTGGTATCAATGCCTTGTGGTTATCACCCATCTATGACAGTCCGATGGATGATAATGGATATGATATCCGTGATTATCAAAAGATCGCTCCGATGTTTGGAACGATGGCGGACTTCGATATGCTTCTTAAAGAAGTACATGACAGAGGGATGAAGCTCATCATGGATCTTGTGGTCAATCACACCAGTGATGAACATGCTTGGTTTCAAAGTGCTGTCAACGATCCCGACAGTCCGTATCGCAATTGGTATTTCTTTCGTCAAGATGAGGGACATGTGCCAAACAATTGGACATCCTTCTTTTCCGGAAAAGCATGGGATCAGTATGGTAATAACGGCGATTGGGCCCTTCATCTTTTCTCTCGCAAGCAACCGGATCTTAATTGGGATGAACCGGCGGTACGTCAAGCTGTGGCCGATATGGTCAACAGTTGGCTGGATAAAGGCGTGGATGGATTCCGTTTGGATGTCATAAATTACATCAGTAAGGACGAAGGTCTACCCGATGGTGATGCTTCGGTGGGTACATTGATGGGGTTTACCGGCATTGAACATTATTACTACGGACCACATCTTCATGAATATCTCCATGAACTTCATGAAGCCGCATTTGCCCCGCATCATGCTTTTTCGGTCGGAGAAACACCGGGCCTTGGTATGGAGATGGCCAAACTTGTGACCGGAGAAGAACGCCAAGAGTTGGATATGATTTTCTCATTCGATCATTTGGAGACACCGGGCCATACAAGGTTTGAAGAATATCGTTACGATCTGAATTACTACCGTGATTACATCATCGATTGGACACAGCATTATGGCAATAATTGCTGGATGTCGTTGTTTTATAACAATCATGACAATCCGCGTATGGTCTCTAAAGTGGATCCTACCGGTGAGCATCGTCGGGCGGTGGCGAAATTGTTGGCTGTTATGCAATTTACTCTCAAAGGCACACCCTTTGTCTATCAGGGAGATGAGATGGGATTGGCCAATATCGATTTTGCTTCGATGGATGAAATACAGGATGTGGAATCCAAAGGAATGTACAAGCAGTTACTTGATGAAGGTAAGACGGAAGCGGAGGCGTTTCGTATCGTTAAAGCCGGTACACGAGATCATGCTCGGGCTTTGTTGCCGTGGGATGGTCCTAACGAGTATGGTCAGACGGTGGATGATGAGATCGAAGATGTTTATCGTCGTTTGATCGCTTTGCGACATCAGGAGCCGACACTTGTATATGGTGATATGACGGTGTTGGATCGGCGTAAGGATCGCTTCGTATATGAGCGCAAGTCTTCTGATGCGGTATTCGTCATAGATTGTGATCTTGGTGATAAGCCGACCAAAGCATGGCATGCGGACAATACATGGATGCTGGTGTATCCGGATAAGCTGGAAGATGCTAAGTTACCACCCTATGGAGCAAGGATCTGGAAAAAGATCCAATAAACATGACCAAGAGCGACATCTGCTTTACATAGGCGGGCAAAAACCACCCGACTATTTGCTATAATAGTCCGGATGAAAAAGAAGAAGTTTTGGGAAAGAACAAAGGCGATCCTCAAGATCGCATCGGACAACGATCTTAGTGTATATGCCGGCAATGCGACATTGTATATCGTCATTGCCTCTTTTCCGTTTATGTTACTTCTGGTGTCACTCGTCAATCTCATACCAAATCCCGACTTTGCGGCATTTTGTCATCTTCTGACACGGTTTCTACCGGATATCAGTCAGATCAAAGAGTTTGTGACCGGGATCTTCATGGGGTTGCGTACGCAAAGTTATGGATTTTTGGCAGGGGCGGCGGCACTTACGTTTTTGTGGTTTGCGTCCAGTGGGGTGCGGGCTATTCAGAAGGGATTGCGACGGATCACACCAAATGTGGAGACAGGTGTCAGGTCTATGCTTGTGCCGATCATCTTCACGCTTTCTTTTCTTATCTTATTGCCGTGTTTGTTCGTATTTCAACTTTTCGGATCGTCGATCAAGCGTGTACTTGTGTATCTGGCGGGGGAGTATGATTTCATGAAGACGGCATTGCATATCGTCGGAATGATGAAATTCAGTACGTTGGTGACGGCTTTGGGGACATGTATCGTTCTTGTTTTGATGTTTACATATCTTCCCGGTGGGCATCGAAGTATCAAAGAACAGCTTCCGGGGGGCATCTTTACGGCTGCTTGTTGGCTTGTCTTTACCAAGTTGTTCTCGATCTTCATTCCGATCTTCTTTGCCGGCAATGGTATATATGGGTCACTTACAGCGTTGTTTTTGATCCTGCTCTGGCTTCGCATCTTGATGTATATCATGTTTGTGGGGGCATCTTTGAACACGGTCTTGAAGACGGAAAGAGAGAGTGAAAGGCATATATGAAAAAAAGAAATTACTGGGATGTGCTGATTGACGATCTGTCGATCACCCGCGATGATCTGTTTTTGAAGATACGTGATCAATATTCTGCTTTGATGCGTCATTTATATGACGATCCGGGAGATATTCCCGATTTTCGCATCTGGTTTTCTTTGGAGCAGATGTCGCCGGAAGAAGGTGTTCAGAAAGGAAGCTATCCGGTTGCTCTTGTGGGTAGAGGTCTCAATGGTGTAGAGGAAAGAGCAATCAAGAATGTGGCGGAGATCGATAATTTTGAGAATTCCTACACTTGGTACAAAGATGATGTATTTATCGTTTTTGATTTTCGGGAAGATGGCATTTCTCCGTTTACGTTCATCACCGATGCGTTCATGAAGGAGATCTACAATATCATCACGACACAGGGTGTCAAGAAGATGAGGATGTCCATGATGAGTGAGTTGGTCATTTCCACCGGTATCGTGGAGTTCTTCTATGCTTTCTACCGGCTGGATATCAACTTTCTGCAGAATCTTTCAGCTGTCACATATGAAAGCTCGTATGCCGACAGCCGTATCATCGTTTCCCGTACCGATGGCAAGGGGACACATCGTACAAAGCGCAGTGGGTTGAAGATCGCCTTTACCGATCCTATTGAGTTCTCGGTGGAAAACCTTAGGCAGATCCGGAAATTGCTGGAACTGAGTAATGAAGATCTGGCCATCGTCATCGGCGATAACGGACGTATTAAAGGACTTACGGCAGAGGCAGTGTTTCCATCGGAATGTGAGATCCGCATCCGTGGTCATCTTTCCATGACCATTACCTTTGACGGCACGAAGATGATCTCTTACAACAGTGGGCATTATCATATCTATGTGCCGCATGCGACCGATGCAAATCTTCATAATCTTCTCAATAAAGTGGATTTTACGATCACTGCGGAACAATCTTCCAAGATCGCCGAAGTCATTGCCTGTGCTTCCCAACAACCGCATGGGACGATACTGATTGTCGGGGCCAAAGATGACATTTCTGCCGAAACAGATCGGATATGCTCGGCTAAACATGCCATAGGCATCCATCCGATCGATCTTTCTCAAGATGAGATGTTGATACAGTCGATCACCTCCATTGACGGAGCCGTACTGATGGATACCGATTGTACCACCAACTGTATCGGGGCGATCCTTGATGGCGACTTCGTCACCCGGGGCAGTATGGCCCGGGGATCCCGTTACAACAGCACATGTAATTACATAAAGCGTAGGATGGACTTTCATCAGTATTTCATTGGCATCGTCATTTCCGAAGACGGTACGGTCGATGTCGTATCCAATGACAAAGTCTACCGTGTCAACATCAATCAAGATCGGAGGGTATGATTATGGGAACATTTCTGTTTGGTATTTTGATAGGCGGTATCGTATTGTACGTATTGCATGATGTGATGTTTGCCATCGTATGTACAGCTTTGGCAGCAGCGATGTATCTGGTGGCTGTCAATATCTTGATACATACATTGGCGGACAATGAATGCTCTGTATGCGGTCATAAACTCGAAGATGATGAGAACTATTGTTCAATGTGTGGAACGCACAGAATGTGGTAAGATCTTGTTTATGCTATAAAACCGGATGAAATATCGTGATTGGATACCATGGTAGATCGTCCGGTTTTCTTATGTTTCAATCATTATTTTTTTGTGCATGATACATATCGGAAAATCCGTCATTTGCGATAAAACGTATAGTGATATATGCAAAAACAGTACTGTATTTTGTTGCAATTTGGTTTTCGGGGGGTAATTATTACGAAATGGAGTAAAGGAGAAGGAAAATGAGAAATGCAGTAAAAAAGATCGCAGTCGCAACCGCAGTAACAGCGATGACCGTAAGTGGCATTCCAATGACACATGTTCACGCCGAAGATGCGGATACAAATGTAAATCACGGCTATACGCCAGAGGGGGCTGAAGAAGAGCTGAAGCAGGCACAGGCACTTTTGAATAAGAATACTGAACTGAAGAACGATGCTGAAACTGCTAAGACAGAAGCAGACAAGAAACTGGAAGAAGCAAATTCTAACAAGAATACAGCCGAAGCGGAAAAGACAAAGGCAGAAGAGAATGTCACAAAGGCACGTCAGGAACTGGACGGAGCAAATGCTAGAAAACAGGAACTTCTTGATGCGGTAAAGAAGGCAGAAGCAAAGCTGAATAAAGCAGTAGCAAAGCTTGCGGATGCCACAAAGAAGGCAGAGGATGCAAAGGCACAGGCAGACGCAAAGGCAGAAGCCTATAACAATGCACTTCAGGCACAGACAGAAGCACAGAAGACACTGGATGATGCTAAGGCAGTACAGGCTGAAAAGCAGAAGGCGTTTGAAGATGCACAGAAGGCATATACAGATGCCAAGACAGCATTTGATACAGTAGAAGCTCAGAAGAACCAGATTGCGGAAGCAGAAAAGACAGCAAGTGAAAAGCGTGAAGTCTTGAAAAAGGCAGAAGCCAAGTTGAATGAAGCAATTACTGAACTCAAGAAGGCTGAAAACAAAGCAGAAAGAGCAAACGCCCTTGTATACAATGGTACGCAGACAGAAAACATTGCCGATCCTGATTTTGCATATTTGAATGAATATGTATCTAAGCTTGCGGATGCAGTAGAAAAGCTGAATAAGGCAGAAAGTGCATTGAGTGAAAGCAAGAAGAACAGTGAAGAAGCAAAGCAGGCATATGATAAGGCAGTGAATGATTATGAATATGCTAAGGAACTGTATGAAGAAGCAAAGCGTAGATATGATGCCACACACAGTGACAATAACATTGATACAGAAAAGCCAGAGATCCATACAGATAAGCCGAACGGTGGCAATGGCACAAGCGGGCAGGCAGTAAATAAGCCGAATACAGGCTCAAACGTATCGTCTGGGCAGAATATGCATTCTACAGACGGACGTCCTGCAACAGGCGTGAATGACGGGCTGACAGCATATATGCTTACAGGTGCGTTAGCACTTGCTGGATTTGTTTATTTGAAACATAAGAGATAAATACTGAAGATGGATGCACGTCTGTGATCTACAGGCGGCATCCATTTTGTATGATGGATAAATAAGTGTGGGCATATCTGCTTGGATTGCACTGAAACGATAAAAAGTATATAGTTTAAAAACACGGAGGTCCTATATGGAAAAGTTGGAATTTAAATTCGATACACAGCTCCTCATTGATGGAGAAGATCTGGATGAAGATGAGATCCATGACTATATCCTTGAACATTTCAAAGGTGATTGTCTTTTGGCAGTAGGCGGAGACGGTGATCCGATCAAGATCCATTTTCATACAAATGAACCGTGGCTCATTCTGGAATATGCACAGTCTATCGGCGATATATATGATGTCGTTGTGGAAAACATGCAGAGACAGGAAGAAGGCCTCAAGGGATAAGAAACGGGTGAAAGCTCGTTTTTTTTATGCAGTAAACGAGTGTCCCGTTCCAAAAGAAAACGAGCATGTATGCTCGTTTAGAACCCGTGTTTTTTGAACAGTTCATCCATTAAGCGGGGATATTCCCGTAGTGGAAAGTTTTGCATGGAATGGTATCTCAGACCGTATTCGGACAGATATCCATGCGCCCATACGGCCATGCATACGGCTTGGTATGTATTGCGGGTAAAGGTGCACATGGCAGCAATCATGCCGGTCAACAGATCGCCACTGCCGGCTTGAGCCAGAGCTTGGCATCCGGAGCGATTGATGTACAGTTCTCCTTCCGGGGAGGCGACGATCGTATTGGGACCTTTCAACACGATGATCGCATCGTAATCATGGGCAAACTTCTTCAAGAGAGGTATCTTTTCATGCATGACTTCTTCGATCGATCTGTTTACAAGCGTGGCAAATTCACCAATGTGCGGGGTCAAGATCACCGGTACTTTTACAAACTTCAAGACAAAATAATTATGATCCAATAGCCGGAGTGCTTCAGCATCCAGGATGATAGGGCAGGATGCTGTTTGCAAGATAAAGTCCAAGATGTCCGTCTTTCTTTTCAAATTGGTGCATCCGCTGCCAAAGGCCACGGCATTGGACTGCATCAAAAGACTTTCTATCACTCCCAGGGGATCATCTTCACGATAAGGATGGAAGACAGGGGTAAGTGATCCGGCAGAGGCGATCGGGTATATTATTTCAGGACAAGCGGCATCGATATACGGTGCTCCCAGTGTCAATGCTCCGGTGATGTTAAGTATCAAAGCTCCGGCCATGCCATAGCTGCCTCCGATCAATGTGCAGTGTCCGTATGTACCTTTGTAGGCATTCTCCTTCTTGCGTGGAAAGGAAGCAAAGAAACGTTCTTCGTCCATCTCCGGCCAACCGTTTGTGCAATGATCCAGTCCCATGGACACGATCTTACATTTATGAAACAAACGGTGGTCTTTACGCAATATGTGGAATGGCTTATAGCATTCCAATGCATATGTCTCATCGGAAACGATCGCATCGGTATCATGTTCACCGGTATCTGCCTCAGCTCCACTGTTGATATCGATACTGATAACATACGCATCACTGTGTGCCACCAGCGAAAACAGATGCTTCAATTCCGGTTTTAAACGACCGTGGAAAGAAAAACCGTATACGGCATCCACGATCACATCTGCCCCGGCGATCGCTGTCCGGGCATCCCGACATTCCAGCATGTCCTTCGGTAAGGCATCATAGGCCCGTTTTGCAGCTTCGCTCTTGACATCTCCATCCACCATCATCACAGTCGTGTCATGATCTTGTAAGCAACGGGCAATGACAAGACCGTCCCCGCCGTTATTACCATTGCCGCATAGGACCAGTACATGGGATTCTTTCGTTAACAACTTTGCGATCTCCTGCGCACAAGCCGTTCCCGCCCGTTCCATTAAAGCATCGACGGACAGCCCCGATCCTTGTTCAATTTCTTTCATTTTAATTGTATCGACGATCATAATAAAGCCCTTCAAATCCATTTTATCACGTACTTGCATTAAGATGACACTAAGAATACATAACTCTGCCACATACCTTACATTGTTTCAAAAAAGCCCATAATCTTGCGGAAATCTTATTGCGTGTTAGAAATTATGCTATAATCAAATCGGCTAAGTTCCAAGGAGGTATTTATTCATGCCAGCTAAGAAGACAACAACAGCTGCAGTTAATACAGGCGCGGAAAAGAAAACAACTGTGAAGAAGACTGCAGCAAAGAAGACAACCGCAGCAAAAACAACAACACGAAAGACATGTGCGAAAAAGCCTTGTGCGAAGAAGCCGGCTGAGATCAAGGCTGAAGTCAAGGAAGAGACAAAGGTCGAGACACCGGTCGAAGTCAAGGCAGTAGAGAAGCCTGCTGTTCAGCTGAAGTCTGTACAGGACTATATCGATATTATCAACTGGAAGAAGGGTGAAGCAAACGGTATGGATTGGCTCTATATCGAGATCAAGGCCGACGATCTTCTGACGGAAGTGGAAGCAGGTAGTGACAATTTGGCAGTTGTATGCAAGGCTATGCTTGATTGCATGCTTGAGGGGGATACATTTGTTGTGGATTCCACAGCGGAAGGCAGAGTCGATCCGGCTCTCACGGTGCGTTACTATTGCGACAATCTGAGTCCGGAACGCAGAAAGTATTTCGCTATCTGAGTATTATCATTGACCGGTGCGCCGGTCTTTTTTTATTTTCAAGAGTGTGAGTAGGATAGGTAAAGGAACGGCATAGGCGATCTCGGCAAGACCGGTGACGGCACAGAATGTGATCACGATCATGATCGCCAAAAGACATGTACATGCATACATCCGGGTGATCGTTTTGTCCATATGCCAAAGTGGTAACAGACACAATTGCAATACAATCGTTCCCACCGTTCCAAACAACAGATGAAATTGCCCTACCACGGATCCTTTGGTATACGGGGTCAAGATGCCCAATACCCACAATACGATATAAGCGACATTTGTTTTGGCATGATGAAGATCTTCCAACAGCAGAAATATCATAAGACCATAGAAGAGACCAAGACCAACCGCCCATGGTCTTACGCCGGGCAGATTCAAGATGCCGGTGTAGTTGTATTTTGTTACACCGCATAAAAGAAGGGGCACGGCCGCAATGATCGGCAATACGACCAGGCCGCAAATATCCGATAAAATATCTTTGTACTTCATGTGATTGATTATAAGTAAGATATGCGGGATATGCGCTTGAAAGTTGTTTCAGAAACATATTGATTGTATAGGTGGGCGGGGTGAAGTATAATCATTGCAGATATGAAGAACACCGGTAGAAAGTATTATTATTGCACATGCAGATGAGGGCAGTATGCGGATATTGCCCGTTTTGCATTGGCATTATCCGGTGGAGCGCAAACGCCGCACGGGAATGCCGTACGGCGTTTTTTCAATGAGAGGAGAGCAGTATGGAACTGACAGTCAACACCGGTACAAGAGCATATACCGTTTATGAAGAACGTGGGATCCTACAAAGGGCCAAAGCAATCATCGGTCGGGAAGGGAGGGTGTTTTTGATCAGCGAAGATGGTGTGCCACAACAGTGGCGGGATATGTTACAAGCACAGTATCCCGATGCCCATATGCATATCTTTCCTCATGGTGAACAGTCCAAGAATATTATGGTCTGGCAGGACATCTTGACCGATATGCTGGCTTGTCGTATCTCGCGCAAAGATACGGTGATCGCTCTTGGGGGAGGGGTGACGGGAGATATGGCCGGGTTTGCGGCCGCATGCTATATGCGGGGCATTTCCTACATCAACATTCCAACTACTACATTGTCACAGATCGACTCCTCGATCGGTGGCAAGACCGCCATCGATCTTAATGGGACTAAGAACTGTGTGGGCGCCTTTTGGCAACCGGACATGGTCTTAGTCGATCCCGATGTATTATCCACATTACCACCAAGACATTTTTACAACGGTCTTGTGGAAGCGGTGAAAGAAGGACTTGTGTTCGATCCCGATCTATTCGCTTTATTTGAACAGGAGGGGTTCGAAGATCATATTGAAGAGATCATCTGTCGTTGTCTTACCATCAAAAAAGAGGTTGTGGAGCGGGATGAGCGGGAAGCTTCCTTGCGTAAGTTGCTCAACTTCGGACATACTTATGGCCACGCTTATGAAACATACTTCGGTATGACCGGCTATTATCATGGGGAGTGTGTCGGTATGGGGATGTATACGATCCTTAACGATCCTTCTCTTAAAGAACGATTGCATAGAGTCTTGGAACGGATGCATTGTCCGATCACGTGCCAAGCCGATCCGGATGCGATCATGGATATTTTGCTTTCCGATAAAAAGGCCGACCACGGCACAGTCACGGTCGTTAAGGTCGATGAGATCGGCAAGGGCTATCTACAAGATGAAACGGCAGCCCGGCTGCGTAGGAGACTGATATGAGCAATACCATTGGAAATATGCTGAAATTGACGATCTTCGGAGAAAGTCACGGACCTGCTGTTGGGGCGGTCTTGGACGGTCTGCCGGGAGGTGTGAAGATCGATGAGAAATACATAGCTGACATGATGGCACATCGTAAGGCGACCGGGACCATTTCCACTGCTCGTCATGAAGCCGACAAAGTACAGATCGTGTCGGGTGTGAAGAACGGTTTCAGTGAAGGCTCTTCGCTTACGTTATTGATCGCCAACACGAATGTTCGACCGACGGATTATGCCCGCACGGAAAACAAAGCCAGACCGGGGCATGCGGATTATGCGGCACATGTGAAATATCATGGATATGAAGATCCTTCCGGCGGGGGACATTTCTCCGGACGTTTGACGGCCCCTATTACGGCTTGTGGTGCCATTGCCAGATCGATGTTGGAAGACAAAGGCATCTTCCTTGCCACCCACATCGATGTTCTTCATGGCATCCACGATCGTTCCTTTGACATGGATGACATCATGGGAGATATGCGGATGATCGCAAGATCTTCTTTTCCGGTTTTGGATCCTTGCATTGGGGTGACGATGCGTAAGGAAATCGAAAAGGCCCACATGCAGGCGGACTCGGTCGGGGGTATCCTCGATACTATCGTCATAGGTCTTGACGCCGGGGTGGGAGAACCGATGTTTGATTCTTTGGAATCACGATTGGCGGCGGCGATCTTCTCCATTGGCGCCGTCAAAGGTATTTCATTTGGCGCCGGCTCTCTCTTTGCGGATATGTACGGTTCACAAGCCAACGATCCCATCACGATCCAAGATGGTATCGTCACTACTCTTACCAACAACAACGGCGGCATCAACGGTGGGATCTCCAACGGTATGCCCATCCGTTTCAAGACAGTCATCAAACCCACTCCCTCCATTGCCCGTCCCCAGACTACGATCGATCTCAACACGAACAAGGAAACGACCATTCATATCGTCGGCCGTCATGATCCTGCCATCATCCATCGTGCGGCTGTTGTTATCGATGCCATCACATCGCTCGTCCTTGTGGATCTGCTCATGGAACTTTATGGCAGAGAATGGTTTGCAGGAGGTGAAAACAGATGAAATTCGGACTGATCGGAAAAACATTGGGCCACTCGTGGTCCGCTTACATACATCATGAACTTGCCGGTATCCCGTATGAATTAAAGGAACTTGCGGAAGAACAGCTTCCTACCTTTCTCCAAGAACGGGATTTCTGCGGTATCAATGTCACGATTCCGTACAAGGAGGCCGTCATTCCGTATCTGGATGAGTTGGATGATACGGCCCGTAGTATTGGGGCTGTCAATTGCATCATCAATGACAACGGCCGCTTGATCGGCCATAACACCGATCTTTTCGGCTTTACGAAGATGGTGGAAGAAAGTGGTATCGATGTACGGTGTCCGGTGGCGATCCTTGGCAGTGGTGGAGCAGCCAAAGCCGCAAGTCTTGGCATCACCCAAATGGGCGGCAAGCCGATCATCGTTTCCCGTCATCCACAGGGGGATGAGATCTCTTATGAAGAGTTATATGATCGTGGCTATGAAGTCATTGTCAATGCCACACCCATCGGTATGGCACCGGATGTGGCGGCGTGTCCGATCGACCTTGATAAGTTGTCCGGGGTCAGAGGAATCATTGACATCGTGGCCAATCCCCTTGTTACAACACTTATGTTTGAAGCAAAGTGTCGCGGAATTGCATATTGCGGTGGGTTTGCAATGTTGGTGTGGCAGGCGGTCGGGGCCGATGCTTTGTTCACCGGTAATATGCCCGATGTCCAAACAGTCAGCCGTGCCCGGGCCCGTATTCTAAGGCAAAAACGCAATATCGTTCTTATCGGCATGCCATCGGGTGGCAAGACGACCGTTGGTCGTATGACGTCAGATCTTACCGGTATGCCCTTTGTCGATATGGATGAGGAGTTGGAAAAGAAGATGGGGATGTCGGTACGAGGTTGTTTTGACAAGAATGGTGAAGCATGGTTTCGGTCCGTGGAACATGATCTTGCCGTTGAGCTTTCCCATCGGGAAGGGACGATCATCTCCTGTGGTGGAGGCATTATCAAAGACAAGGCGAACATGGAAGTCTTGCAACATAACGGTCTTATCGTCTGGATCGACCGTTCCCCTGATCTGCTCGTACCGACAGCTTCACGACCGCTGAGTTCTTCCCGTGGACAGATGAAAGTTTTGTATGAAGAAAGACATGCTTTCTATGATATGTACAAAGACGTAAAAGTGGACAACAACGGTGGGCTGGGGGCGGCTTGTCGGGCGTTGGCCATGATCGTGGAGGGGAAGGCATGATCGTTGTGATGCAAAGCGGTACACCGGCTGAGGTGTTGACGGCATTTGTGGAACATCTTGAAGAAAGGGGAACAAAGGTCACGATATTGCGTACGTCGCCGTCTATCCTCTATCTCAGTGGACAAGAGCCGGATGAAGACAATCTACGGGCCAATGAATGGGTCAGCAGTGTCAAAACAGTGGATGTACCATATCGTCTGGCTTGCCGTGAATTACATCCGGATGACACTGTTGTGGATGTTTCCGGCATTGCCATCGGTCAAGGTCGGCCGATAGCCGTGATCGGGGGACCGTGTGCTGTGGAGGCAGAGGATATGGTTTTGCGGATCGCCAAAGAAGTACATTCGGCCGGGGCGTCATTGTTGCGCGGAGGTGCCTATAAGCCCCGTACTTCGCCTTATGCTTTTCAAGGCATGGGGAAAGCCGGCTTGGTGGCATTGAAAAAAGCAGGTGAAGCCGTCGGGATGCCGGTGGTCTCGGAGATCATGAGTGCATCACAACTGGATGACTTTCTTGACAATGTCGATCTGCTACAGATCGGTGCCCGTAACATGCAAAACTTCGATCTCCTTAAAGCCGTTGGCCGCACTCGTAAGCCGATCCTACTCAAACGGGGCATGGCTGCTACGATCGAAGAATGGATCATGAGTGCGGAGTATATCCTGGCAGAGGGCAATCCCAACGTCATCTTATGTGAAAGAGGGATCCGCACTTTTGAGACTGCTACCCGTAATACGATGGATCTGGCAGTCATCCCCATCATCAAAGAAAAAACACATCTTCCGATCGTTATCGATCCTTCACATGCGTGTGGCGATTGGCGTTATGTGGAAGCGGTGGCGATGGCGGCTGTGGCAGCGGGATGCGATGGGCTTATGATCGAAGTGCATGACGATCCCGAAAAGGCAAGATCAGACGGTGGGCAATCCCTCAAACCCGAAAGATTTCAAACATTGATGGAAAAAGCAAGAAAGGTCGCCCATGCGATCGGAAGGGAGATGTAATGGAAAAGACGATAAAGAAAGGACAGGCCGTTTCAGCGGTCATAGATCTACCACCCAGTAAATCCCTTAGCCACCGGGCTTTGTTGGCAGCCTCACTTGCCAATGGTGAAAGCAAGATATACGGCCTTGGTACATCCATGGACATTACTGCTACCAAAACAGCCATGATGCATTTAGGGGTGCGGTTTGAAGAAGGTGAACCGTTGCTCGTACATGGCCCCCGGCGACAGGTCTATGATGGAAACACGGTGGATTGTTGTGAATCCGGCAGTACTCTTCGTTTCCTTATTCCGATCTTTGCTTTGCATGAGGGGATGTGTACCTTTACCGGGCGGGGACGGCTTATGGAGCGTCCTTTGACGATATATGAACAGTTATGGAAGGAAAGAGATATGACCTTTGAGATGGGTGATGTTTTGCATGTGCAAGGTCCGCTAAGATCCGGTGCATATGTGTTGGATGGCAATGTTTCCTCCCAATTCATCACCGGTCTGCTTTTTGCTTTGCCGTTGTGTGAAGGGGACAGTACGATCTATGTTAAAGAACCGTTTGAGTCCCGTAGTTATGTCGGCTTGACATTGGATATCTTGGCTCGGGCCGGGATCCACATCGAGTCGGAAGGTAATTTGTTCCGTATCGGTGGTCATCAGACTTATCAAGCCGGTGTTTATGATATTCCCGGTGATGATTCGCAGATGGTCTTCTTTGCGGCATGTGCTTTGCTGTATAACGTTCCTATCGTCATTCGTCGTGCCGATCATGATTCTAAGCAAGGCGATCATGTGCTGTTGCAGCATATGCAGGCTTTTGGTGGGGTGGTGGAAGAGATAAGCGAGGGATATTGTATCCGGCCGGGAACGCTACATGGAGCACAGATCGATCTTGGTGATTGTCCGGATCTTGGCCCTATGTTGTTTGCGTTGGCTTCGCAGATACCCGGTACAACGACCTTTACCCATTGTGAACGATTGCGGATGAAGGAGAGCGATCGTATTGCCTGCATGGAGGAAGAACTTCATAGATTAGGCTGTAGCATATCATCTCAAGGAGGGACGGTCATCGTTCAGGGGCATCACGGTATCTTGCCGAGAGTGACGGTATCCGGTCACAATGATCATCGTATCGTGATGGCTCTCAGTGTTCTGGCCGGTATCGGCGAAGGTACAACGATCACCGGGGCTCAAGCCATTGCCAAGAGTTATCCGGGCTTCTTTGAAGACCTGGCTAAAACAGGAGTGGAGATATGTTGAAGGATAAACATATATGCATCGTCGGTCTGGGTGTATTGGGAGGCAGTTATGCCAAGGCTTTGGCCAAAGTCGGTATCCTTGCCGATGCGGTGGACATCGACGAAGAGGCCCTGCATATGGCCACCGAAAACGGCTGGATCGCCAAAGGCAGTACCGATCCATCCCTTGTTAAAGAAGCCGATCTTGTCATCGTTTGCCTCTATCCCCATACATTCCTCCATTGGATCGATGACAATGCCAAGTATCTTAAAGCAGGTACTGTCCTCACCGATGTGACCGGGGTCAAACGGGCGATCGTTGACAAAGTAAATAAGGTCTTGCCGACTGAGGTGGAATATATCGCCTGTCATCCCATGGCCGGGCGTGAATCCAGTGGACTTGCCTATGCCGATGAGAAATGCTTTGCCGGTGCCAACTTCATCATCGTACCTACCGTCTATAACAGACCGCAAACGATCGCTATGATGGAAGAGATGGCGGAAATGCTCGGCTTTGGCAAAGTATGCCGTCTGACGCCGGAAAAACACGATCGTATGATCGGTTTCCTATCGCAGCTTACCCATGTCATTGCCGTGGCTTTGATGAATACCGCCGATAACACCGATCTTGCGGATTACACCGGTGATTCGTTCCGAGATCTGACCCGCATTGCCAACATCAATGAAAAACTGTGGCCGGAACTCTTTGTTCTCAACAAGGACCAGCTCATTGGTGAGATCGATGGATTTGTGAAGGAGATGCTCTCGTTTAAAGAATTGATCGAGAAAGAAGATTATGCCGAGATGGAAAATCGGATGCGCATTGCCACTTCCCGTCGTAAATGCTTTGATAAGAAGGTGAAGAAATGAAAAAGATACTTGTGATCAACGGTCCTAACTTAAATATGGTCGGTATTCGTGAAAAGAACATTTACGGAAATGATTCCTATGAACATATGTTGACGACGATCCGCAATGCCGCCAAGGAAAGAGACGTAGAAGTGATCTTACGTCAAAGCAATCATGAAGGGGATCTTGTTGATTGGATCCAGGAAGCTTGGTTTGAGAAATATGACGGTATCGTCATGAATCCCGGGGCCTATACCCATACAAGCATTGCCATTGCCGATGCGGTTAAGGCCATTGCCCCGATCCCGGTCGTGGAAGTCCATATCAGCGATATCACATCCCGAGAATCCTTTCGGCAGATCAGCTATGCCGCTCCCTATTGCCTTGCTCAGATCAAGGGTCATGGCATTGTCGGGTATGTGGAAGCCATGGATCTCATAGTGGAAAAAACAAGAAACATGTGATTTGTTGTTTATTGTTTGTGTCTTGACGGGTACAATAAATAACAGGAGTGTATACAAAAGATGGGAAAACGTGAGAAAGTATGTATGAATTGCGGTGCGGTCGTAGATGCCGCAACGGAAGTCTGTCCGGTATGCGGAAGTACGGAATTCAGAAGATCGGAAAATGACGGTACGAGCATCCTGCGTTTTTCCGGCAGTTCGGCATCATCATCCGCTACGGCACCCAAGCCGACATCCTCGCCGGCTGCATCATCCGCAAAGAAGCAGGGGAATGCACAGAAGAACGTGAAAAAGAGGCCGGTCAAGAAACGTAAGGTATCGCGGTTGGAAAAGCAGTTTATGGATCAGCCTGTATTGACGCGTAAGCTGATCGTGATCTTGGCTTCTGTTGCCTTGATACTGGTCGCTGTATTGATCGTGGCGGCGTTTATGAAAGGATGTGCACCTAGATCCGAGGAAGCACCGGAACCGGCAGTGTCGGCGGTGGTGACTCCTGTTCCGGCTCCCACAGTCGATCCCAATGCCCCGATGGGACAGATCCTTGTGAAAGAAGAAGCCATCAATATCCGTACGGCTCCGGATACGAATGCCGAGATCGTGGATGTATTGGAAAAAGGCCGGACATATGATGTATATGAGATCGAAAAGGATGCGGATTATACATGGTACAGGATCGGGGAAGACCGTTGGGTGGCAGATACCAACGGAGAATGGATGTCTTATACAGGTCGCGTACAGTAAACGGAAGATGAACGTCTTCCGTTTTTGCTTGATACGTGTGATATAATGCACGTTATGAAAAAGAAAGAAATGTTGATACTTGGTGCGATCGTTGCGGTCGCAGTGTTGTTGATCATGTGTCGTATGTTCATTGCCAAGAACGGATCTCATGATGGTGTTAAGATCGCTGTTTATCACCGTGATGAGGTCGTTAAGGAGTTTTGGTCCGATAAAGATGCGATCTATACGATTGAGGGCGATTACGGCACATTGGATGTGGAAGTGAAGGACGGAGAGTGGCGTGTTACGAATGAAGAATGTCCGAATCATGTATGTGCTCAGATGGGCTGGGTCGGACCGGATGAAGCGTTACCGATCACTTGCTTGCCCAACAATATCGTTATTATTCAGGAGCCGTAAACCGTGAGAAACAAGAAGATCAAAAGATTTGTATATCTGGCCCTGCTTTCGGCCATGGCGATCACTTTGAGTTTGGTGGAATCGATCTACATCGGTCCTTTCATGTTCGGGGTGTTGCGCATAGGTTTGGCGAACATCGTTGCCTTGCTTGCCATTAAGCTGTTGGGGGTCAAAGAGATGATCATTGTCAATACCATGCGTGTTGTTATTTCTTCTCTTATGAGAGGGACGATCTTCGGCACGACGTTTTGGATCAGTATGGGTGGGGTGGTGTTATCAAGCCTTGTATTGATCGTGCTTGACCACTTGCACAGTTCATTGATGTTCACATCGGTCATCAGTGCCATTGCCCATTCGTGTGGGCAGGTGATCATCGTTTGTCTGTTTTATATGCAGGCGGGCATTGCGGTGCTGTTACCGTATCTACTGCTCGGTTCTGTGCCTATGGGATTGTTGACGGGGTTCGTGGCTAAGATGGTCCTTGTGCGCATTAAGCCGTTAAAAGATGCGGCAGTTGAACAATAAGCCCTCTATGTAGCTGTCAAACATGAAGTTCCTATGGTAAAATTCACATTGTTTTTAAAGAAGGAGACAGATGAATGAGTGAATATGCAATCGCTACAGGTTCCACATGTGACCTGGATGCCGAATGGCTGAATGCACATGATGTCCCGTTTATCTCTTATACATTTACGGTAGATGGGAAAGAATATAAAGATGACTGTCGTCCTGAAACGAAAGTCTTTGTAAAAGAGCAGATGGATGCGGACAAGATCGTTACTACGGCGGCGATCCCCGTATATGGATATATGGAATTCTTTGCGGAGATATTGAAGCAGGGCAAAGACATTATCTTCATGGATATGTCCAAAGCATTGTCTTCATCTCACAACAATGCCTTGTTGGCGGCTCGTGAACTGAAGGAAGAATATCCCGATCGTAGGATCGAGGTCATTGAGAGTACATGTGTGACGTTGCAATTGGGTGTGGTGATCATGGATTGCGTCAAGATGCGTGATGCCGGCAAGTCTATGGATGAGGTCGTGGATTGGATCTACCAAAACCAAAACATGTTCAACGGTCGATTCATGGTCAATGATTTGAAATGGTTGAGAAGAGGCGGAAGATTGTCCAACGCTTCTGCCATTGTTGGTTCATTGCTTTCTGTAAAGCCTTTGATCAGGGTGGATGAGGAAGGAGCGTTGGTGGCTTATAATAAAGTAAGAGGTCATCAGAAGTGTGTTAAGACGTTACTTGCGGATCTTGGTAGGGATATGTGTCCACAGACGAAAGATCATCATATCGGCGTCGTATATTCCGGTGAAGATGAAGAAGGGCTGGATTTCTACAATAAGTTCCGTGAGCTGTATCCGCAATATACCGATATCAGCTTGCATCGTCTGGGACCGGTCATCATGGGACATATCGGACCGGGTTTTCTGGCAGTGGTCGTATACAGTACCGGAAGACATGCATAAAATATGGGAAAAGTGATGTTTGGGTAAGCATCACTTTTTTTGTGTGGGTGGAGAAGGGGCGGACAAAATGTCATATATGTGTAATAAGAGACAAGTGCGAGTATGTGACGAAATTCCAATAATGATATAATCGTATACGATTGAAAGGAGTGCTTTATGCTGAAGCAAAAAAAAGAAAAAAAAGAAGCGGATCTTGGCAAAGATCCGGTTGGAAAACTGTTATTTAAACTGTCTGTTCCCGCTATCACGGCTCAGATCGTCAATGTTTTGTACAACATGGTCGATCGTATGTACATCGGACACATTGAAGGTGTTGGCGCAGCGGCATTGACAGGTGTTGGTGTATGTCTTCCGATCATTATGGCAGTAAGTGCTTTTGCGTCGCTTGTAGCAGCCGGAGGTGCCACCAATGCGGCTATCTACATGGGCAAAAAAGACAAGGACAAGGCGGAGAGGATCCTTGGTAACTGTACGGCTGCCACCTTTATTTCCGGTATCTTATTGACGATCGTTTTATTGGTGTTTGGAGAAGACTTGCTCATGATGTTTGGAGCAAGTGCCAATACGATCGGCTTTGCCTTGGATTACATGCGTATCTATGCTATAGGTACATTGTTTGTGGAGATCGCTCTGGGTCTTAACTTCTTCATTTCATCACAAGGTTTTGCCAATGTCAGTATGATCAGTGTCATCATCGGTGCTGTATCCAACATCATCTTGGATCCGATCTTGATCTTCGGTGCCGGCATGGGGGTGAAAGGTGCAGCTTTGGCTACGATCATTTCACAGGGTATCTCAGCTGTATGGGTGTTGTGCTTCTTGTTTGGAAAGAGAACACAGTTGAAGATCAAGGTGAAGAATCTTGTGATCGATTGGCCGCTCTTTGGCAGTTGTTTGGCTTTGGGTATGTCTCCGTTCATTATGCAGATAACAGAAAGTATAATCTCTGTATGCTTTAATTCTTCGTTGTTGAAGTATGGGGGAGATATTGCGGTCGGAGCCATGACGATCCTTTCTTCCGTCATGCAGTTCAGTATGTTGCCGTTGCAAGGTCTTACCCAAGGTGCACAACCTATCGTTTCTTTCAATTACGGAGCAGGTGATCTACATCGTGTAAAGCAGGCTTTCTTCCTGTTGTTGAAGAGTTGCATCTTCTATTCCACACTTCTTTGGGCCATTGCCATGTTCTTCCCGCAGGTATTCGTCAGTATCTTCACAGCCGATCCGGAACTTGCGGAATTCACACGTTGGGCATTGCGTATCTATATGGCTGTCTCGTTGATCTTCGGTATTCAGATCGCTTGCCAGCAGACATTCATTGCATTGGGCAATGCCAAGGCATCTTTGTTCTTGGCTGTTTTGCGTAAGATCATCCTCTTGATCCCGTTGATCTTGATCTTGCCGCATTTCTTTGCCAACAAGGTCATGGCGGTATATCTGGCTGAACCGGTGGCGGATACGATCGCGGTATTGTCCACGGGTACATTGTTCTTCTTTGAGTTTAGAAAATTGTTACGAGAACACGGTGCTTTGGAAAAGTAAGCATGTTTGAAACGGACTTCGGTCCGTTTTTTGTTTTTCGGACGTGTGTCGGGGATATGGTATAATGCGCTCATGCGTAATACGACAATGAAAATGACAGAGGGCAGTCCCTCTAAATTGATGATGCGGTTTGCATTGCCGCTGATGCTCGGCAATATGCTGCAACAGGTCTATATTATGACCGATACTCTCATCGTATCCCGTACACTTGGGATCGATGCATTGGCGGCTCTTGGGGCTGCCGATTGGCTTTGTTATATGATGATCTCTGTGATCCAAGCGGTATCACAGGGCTTTGCCATCATGCTGTCACAAGACTTTGGGGCGGATGACTACGATCACTTACATAAAGCTTTGGCTCATGTCATTACTTTAAGTGTCATTATGACGGCACTGATCACGACCGGGGCTTTGCTTTTGATGAAGCCGCTGTTGATGATCATGCATACTCCGGCAGAGCTGATGCCGGTTACATCTTCTTATCTACGGGTCATCTATATGGGCTTGCCGGCGGTGATGTTATTGAACTTCGGTTCTTCCGTGCTACGGGCATTCGGTAACAGTCGCACGCCTCTTTATTCCGTGGCAATCTCGGCAGGGCTCAATGTCATCCTCGATCTGCTCTTTGTTAAAGTATTCGGTTTTGGGGTACAAGGAGCCGCTTGGGCAACGGTCATTGCCCAATTGACAGCCGGTATCTTCTGTGTTTTGGCCATTGCCAAGATCGGTTGGCTGCGATTGAAGAAAGAGCACTTCGGTAAGGTAGAGGGTATGGATCGTAAATTGTTGGCTCTCAGCGGTCCTATGATGATGCAGAACATGGTCATCTCTCTTGGTGGGCTTGTGGTCCAATCGCAAGTGAATCGTTGTGATCTGTCTTTTATATCCGGTTATACGGCTACCAATAAATTATATGGACTCTTGGAGATGGCATCGGTCGCTTATGGATTTGCCATCATGACATATATCGGTCAGAACTATGGGGCAGGACTCTATGATCGCATGAAGAAAGGTATCAAAGATGCCTGTGTCATAGCCGTTATCACCGGGGCTGTCATCGGTGTTGGTATGATCGTATTCGGTCGTCAAGTAACAGGCATGTTCTTGACCGGAAGCGGACCGGAAGTGGCCGCCGCCGGAGAGACAGCTTATCTCTTTTTGAAGATCATGGCGATCCCACTGCCGGTGTTATACATCCTCTATATTGTCCGTAGTGCTTTACAAGGGTTGGGAGATACTTTCATGCCTATGGTATCGGGATTGGCCGAGTGTGCCGCCAGGATATTGATCTCTGTATTTGCTGTATATGCGATCGGTGAAACGGCAATGTTGATAGCAGAACCGGCAGCCTGGATTGCGGCGGTCATCATCTTAGTCAGCTCTCTTTTCAAGCGTATGAAGCAGATCAAGAAACATATGGCATAAGATCGTGCATGGAATAAGGTGAACATGGTGCGGAAAGCATGTATCGTTCACTTTTTTTTGTGCGCTGATGTGCCTTGTTAGTAGTGTATGAGTTTTGTACGGCATAATGTATAATGGAAAGACAAGGAATAGATGATGTCAAAGGATAAAAAGCAGGAGAAGAAGACAATGACTTTGCTTTCGATAGCGGTCATATTGGGGGTGGTCGTATGCAGTACGTGCATCCTTGCCATAAGACCCGGGGATATACGATTCATGATGCTCTTTTTCATATGCTTGATCGGTATGATAGGCGTGTATATGGCAATGCACACGATTCGGACGATGAAAAGATATGATTCTTTGTACAAAGTATATTGTGAGATGGACCGCAAAGGATTCCTTACATGGCTTTCTTCACGGTTACATGGTTGCTCGCAAGAGGTTGAGATATCTCGACCGGATACCGATAATATTGATCTTGTTGTACAGGATGGAGAAGTACATCGCTATGCTGTCAAAGTTATAAAGCAGAAACAAACTCTTGGCATTGGTACTATGCGCAAGGTTGTGACCGGCATGTATTCTTATAATTGTGAGAAAGCAGTCATCTATGCCGATGGGATCGTTACAAGACGTTCTGCGATATATGCCCGTAAATACAATGTGAAAGTATATGGAATGAGAAAGATGCTTAGGATCCCCAAAGACAAGATCCGACTTTAGCCGGATCGTGTTAGCCGAACATAGAAAAAAGAGCAGATATGATATCTGCTCTTTACTATATGGTGACGAGTACGGGATTCGAACCCGTGAATGCCGCCGTGAAAGGGCGGTGTGTTAAGCCGCTTCACCAACTCGCCAACTGCTCACTTATAATAACCAAACAATACATATATTGCAAGAGAAATTTACAAAAAAACAAATTTTTTTGTGATCCTCCATCTTTCCCACCGCTAAAAGCATCACGCCATGTTTTTCCACTGTAAAAATATGTGGGTCAAGTATATGTCGGTGAAAAACAAAAGCCGGTTCTTATGAGCCGGCTTTGATGGCAGGGGTAGAGAGAATCGAACTCCCATCCGCGGTTTTGGAGACCGATGTACTACCATTGTACGATACCCCTATAAAAAATGGTGACGAGTACGGGATTCGAACCCGTGAATGCCGCCGTGAAAGGGCGGTGTGTTAAGCCGCTTCACCAACTCGCCACATTGAGTGCTCATTGATAATAGCATAGTCCATACTGTGTGACAATACATATTTCAAAAAAATATAAAAAATTTGATAAAAGGATTTAACATGTCGGTAAGTTTATATTTTTAACAATACACAATGGGGTAATTTGAAGGGCATTGGTATTTCTGATGTATAATAACAAAGTTGGTGCTTCGGCACATGTTCTTCCGAAACCTTATTTAACTATCTTTTTGGAATGGACATACAGGGCAGTGGTCCTGGGACTGCATGGCAGTCATTGATTATAACTAGGAGAATTTCGATAATGGTAAAACAGCCCGTCAGAGCGTCGATCTCTGACTTTATTAAAATGAATATGGGTTCGCAATTTGTGATCCCGGTTTATCAAAGGAATTATTCATGGAATCCGGAGAAGGAGACAAAGGCTTTCATGGATGATCTGCTCCATCTTGTAAAGGATGGGAACGCCAATCATTTCATCGGTATCATCATCTATACCGAGACTAAGAATGCATCTTTGTATCCGGTCTTGCAAATAGTTGATGGACAGCAGCGTCTTACGACATGTTTTATCTTTCTGTTGGCTTTGCGTAAAGCGGCTTTGGCAAGGGGGGAGACGGATCTGGCCGGGATGATCGACGATTACTATATCTTCAATAAGCATACGACGGATGCGGGGCGGATCCGCTTGAAGCCGGCGGCGGCCGGGGACAGTGTCTTTGCCAAGTTGGCATATGGTCTTGAGGATGCTCTTTCCCATGCGGAGAAGGAATCGTATGTATACCGTAATTATGTATATATCCTTGCTCGTATCGAGGAAGTTTTGCGGACATATTCGTTGCAGGATATCATGACGGCTCCGGAACGGATGGATCTTTTGCAATTTCCGTTGTCACCGCAGGATGATGTCCAGCAGATCTTTGAGTCCATTAATGCTACGGGAGCACCGTTGACGGCGGCGGAGTTGATCCGTAATTTTGTGCTGATGAACCATCCGGATGATGTCCAGGAAAGATACTATATGATGTATTGGAAGACGTTGGAGGAGTGTTTTCCACAGCCGCAACGTTTGGAGGAGTTCTTCCGGAGCTATTTGGCGGTCAAGACATTTACATTGCCGAGTCGTAAGGATGTATATCCGATGTTTAAGGAATATTGGGCGCAACGGGGAGAAAGTACGGATGCTAAGCTCAAAGAGCTCAACATCTATGCGTCGGTATATCGTATGATCTATGAAGGTCCATGTGAGGACAAAGAGGCGGAGGAAGCACTTTGTGGATTCCGAGCCAATGCTTCCAGGGTCCCGGCTTCCTTTCTTATGGAAGCGGGGCATATGTTCCGTATCGGTCAGATCAGCGGTCATTCTTTTGCCGGGGTGGTAAGACTTGTGGATTCATATCTTACAAGAAGAGCACTTTGCGGCATGGAGAACAATGTGCTGGCCGGGTATTTCCCGATTTTGTTACGTTCGGTGTTGCGTTCTATGCAAAAGACAGGACAGGATATCTATGACATCACCGTTACGAATTTGATCGCATATAACCGTGGTAAGGCCAATGCCATGCCCAGTGATGATCAGTTGCGGGCTCGTTTGAAGGAAGTCAATGCTTATTCTTTGCCGGTCGTACGTCCTGTTTTGGATCGTATCGAACATGATGGCTCGGCGGCCAAAGTGGATACGAGCGGGCTTAACATCGAGCACATCATGCCACAGCACGCCAATGCGTATTGGTATGCCCATTCCGGTACAAAAGATGCGGATGAGTATGCTTTCTATGCCAATCTGATCGGTAATCTCACGCTTTGTGCTTCTTCCGATAATGTGGAGATGGGCAACGAAGATTTCGACTTCAAAAAGAAAGTGTTGGAAAGGACGATGCATATCCGCATGAACAGCAATATCATTCGGATGAAGACATGGAACAAGGATACGATCCTCAATCGTTGTGATCGTATTGCGGATGCGGTGATCCGTTTGTATCCGTTTGTCTGTGAAGAAGCACCGGAAGAAAGAAGGGAAGATGATATCCTTGTTCTTTCCACCCCTACCACAAACGCCAAAGCCATCTTCCATCATCCCGGTCGTATCGAGGTGCTTTCCGGTACACGTATGAAGCCGTATGGAAATGGGGATATGAAGAAGATGAGGATCCTCTACAATGACCTGACTGCCCGCGGTATCTTGCATGAAAAAGCAGATGGACAGGCGGTGTTCGATGCTTCTGCTGAGTTTAACAGTTTGAATGAAGCAGCCCGTTTTTTGATGCATCGGGGTGGTGAAAACATCTCCAGCTGGACATATGAAGACGGTCGTAGGATCGGGGGCTCTCTTAACGATCTCTATGAGACTCAAAAAGAGAAGAAGGATATGCAGGAAAAGAAGAATGATCATCAGCCTTATAAGAAGAAACCTATCAAAAAGAAGATGGGATCGGTGGAAAAAGATCTTGGACAAAAGGAACGTCTTGTACGTGGTACTAAGCCCGATCATGATATGAAACCGAGTAAGCCTGTACATAAGAACAGGCCGGCTGTAAAGAAGGAAGAAGCCACTAAAGAAGCACCTAAAAAACACAAGGGGATCGGCCGTGATAAGCAAAAAGAAGGTCGTGCCACGGGTGTCGTCGATCATAAAAACAAGAAGAATGTTCGCAACAACAAAAAGCCTTCCCGTAAGCAGGAAGGCAATAAGAAATTCGGTGGTCGCAAGGGGCGTGGTTTTGCCCCACAGGCAACGCATCCCAAGAGTGAGCGTCAGAGCGTTAATATCGTGCGTTTTGCCGGTCAGGAATGATCGCGCAGTGCATAGAAGTCGATATATGTTTTAAAAGCGGAAGGAACTGCCAAATGTGCCAGTTCCTTTTTGCTTGTCAGAACATAGTTGGGATCATCCGGTTCTGCCAATTGTCCGGTCATGATCTCATAAGCCGACATGTCCCATGTGAGATGTGTAAACATGTGTTTGGCTGTTGGCAATGTTCGGATTCTGAGTACATCGATACCGTTGGTTTGACATCTTGCAATGGCTTCTTGTTTGGATATTTTCTCATCTACTCCGATAAACTCATACAGCCCTGCCAATAACCCTGTCTTTTTGCGCTTATGCAGCAGAAACTTGGAACCGTCACGAATGATGAACAATGTCCGTTCGATCGTTTTTCGCTCTTTGGGAGCACTGCGATAAGGAAGATCATCGACCATACCGGTAGCGTGAGCCCGACAGGATACATGCAAAGGACATATCTCGCATGAAGGCGTGCCGTTGGGGATACATACGGTTTCACCGAGTTCCATGATACCTTGGTTGAAAGAAGAAACGAAATGAGGGTCACTGTTCTGCATGAAAAGGGTACGCACTTCTTGTGTGGCTTCTTTACGTACAGAGGGATTTTTAACATCACGGTAGTCGGCTTGCAAGCGGGCCAATACCCGTAATACATTGCCATCCACCGCCGGAACGGGAATACCGAAGGCAATGGAAGCGATGGCTCCGGCCGTATATGGTCCAATGCCCGGTAATTTCAACAATGCCTCGTAATCTTTTGGCAATTGTCCATCGTATCTTTCACATAATACTTTCGCACATTTTTGCAAGTTTCTGGCCCGGGAATAATATCCCAATCCTTCCCAGATCCTCATCAATTTATCTTCATGACATGTTGCCACGGCTTCAATATTCGGCAGTTCTTGCTTGAACAAAAGAAACTTGGGACGTACAGCTTCGATGCGTGTTTGTTGCAACATGATCTCACTTAACCATACATCATAGGCATCTCCGGTATCACGCCAGGGTAGTTCTCTTTTGTTATCGTCATACCATGCGGCCAGTTTTACCGCATCTTCTGTATTTATCGTAAACATGCAAATATTATATTTCGAAAAAGAAAAAAGTTGTTATAATATACTCATGTGATGATGCGGGCGTAATTCAGTGGTAGAATGCTACCTTCCCAAGGTCGATATGCGGGTTCGATTCCCGTCGCCCGCTCTTATATAGGGAGACATGTTCGTCTCTCTTTTTTCATGTTTTTTTCATAGAGTGTTCATATTTGAGTGATATCATGCAATTGAATCTATATTAATCAATCCAGGAGGGTCATTATGCATATCAGTCTTGATACTGTTGTTGTACTGTTGTTGATGACAGCGTTTTTTCAAGTGATCGTCTTCCTGCTGAAGAAGTCTCTTCCTTCCGGAGATGTGCATAGCGGCAGGGCGATGATTGTGGATGAACCGTTTGCGGACATGCAGGGGGATCGTAAATATGCTGTAGAGTTGTCGGTAGACGGCAATAGCGTGCATGTGATGAGCGAATCGTGTCGTCGTGACAGTGAAGTATGTCATAAGGGTGAAGAGGTACCTGTCTCGTATACGTATCGCAAGGACGGTAGTATCGTTGTATATATCGTTAAAGAAGGGGTGGTGTCGACGGCGACCGGGATTCCGGCGGAGATTCGGATGGTCCGTTGGGCTTCACATATTGCCTTTGTGGCAGCTGTGATCTGCTTACTGGTGGTGCTTTTTCGCTAGTCGGGCATGATCTGTGTATGAGTGTGAGAACCGAAAAACGGTGTTGTTCATGACATCGTTTTTTTTATGCAAAGGACATCTGCCGGAGGCCGAGCGTGAATCGCATCAATTTGGTATCAGTTCCGAATCAGATAAAAACGCTTACATTTTATCTCGGAAATGACAAGTACACCTTTCCGGGGGTATTTATAATACATGTGTAAATTTCAAAAGGAACATGTATGAAGAAGAATATCAAGTTTCTGATCTTTCTTGCCGCGATCGTATTGGTCGTTACCGTGACATCGGCCTGTGGGAAGAGTTTTCCAAACGATCTGACTGTCAATGGTGAGAAGATCACACAGAAAGAATATGAAACGGCTTTGGCACAGGTGGAATATGATACGGAAATGTATATTCAGAGCACTTTTGACAAAGAGATGAGCGATGATTTCTGGTCAAATACATATGATGGCAAAGAGGGATACGCAATCTTGACGGATAAAGCGTTGGACCGCATCAAATATGTACATGCTGTATATGACCTGGCATATGAGGCTGAGGATATCGATGACAGAAGTTTTGAAGCCATCGCCAAACGGTGTGAGAAAGAGAACCGGCGGCGTAAGGAGGCTGTACAAAACGGTGAAGTCATCTACGGTCTGAAGGAATATTCCTTTGACTTGTATGAGCAATATGAAATGAGTATGTTGAAGGAAACGTATTGTAATTCGTATGACAGAGACGGGATGACGCTTTCGCAACAGGAAGTTGAGGAACATTATCACAGTCAGGATTGGTTCATCGGGGAGGATGCACAAAAAGCGTCTTTTGACGATGCCAAGATCGCCGTGGAAAGAGATCTTAGGGAACAGAAATATGATGAGATCGTAGAAAACAAGGCGGCATCATATGAAATCAAGGGGAATGACGATCGGTTGGTCGCATTCACAGAAACGGTCATAAAGTAATTGATTTAATTGCTTGTGAATAACCAGAGGTAGAAGGGAGTTTATTATGAACAAGAAGTGGGTGAGCAGATCACTGGCAATGCTTCTGTCCGTGTCAACAGTCGGTGCGTTATGTCCGGTGCTGACAGATGTTCAGGCAGAAGGCGAAACGACGGGTAAGACATATTATGTCGACTCTGAAAAGGGTAATGATGCAAATAACGGTCTTTCCCAGAACAAGGCATTCAAGACATTGAATAAGATCAATGAGCTTGTACTGGGGCCGGGGGATGAGGTCCTCCTGAAGGCAGGTTCCACATTTGAGGATCAGGCTTTGCATTTGCAAGGAAAAGGCAGTGCGGAAGCACCGATCAAAGTATCGTCATATGGCAAGGGTGATAGACCGGCGATCCATACCAACGGTCATGGTCAGTGGGAGTTGAACTATGGCAAGCGTTTGGATAATCAGAATCATAAATGGCATGGTACGGTATCTTCTTCCATTTTGTTGAAAGATGTGGAGTATGTTGAGATCTCCGGTCTGGAATTGACAAATGACCGTAAGGCGGCATCCGATCCGGAAAAGGGCAAGGAATACAATGATCCGCTCGTTATGGATCGTACAGGTGTGGCCGGCTTTACACAGAATATCGGTACTGCCGATCATATCGTTTTGGATGACTTGTATATCCATGATGTCACGGGTAATGTATACAACAAGCATATGACCAACGGTGGTATCTACTTTGTTGTCGGTCAGCCGGAGGATGAGCAGAAAACGGGTATTGCCCGCTACAATGATCTGGAGATCCGCAATTGTCATTTGGATACTGTCAATCGTTGGGGCATTGCGGTCGGTTATACATATGAATGGGATAAGTTCAACAGTGCGGTCTTGAGCGATGAGACGATGAAGAAGTATGCTTCTTCCAATGTCGTTATTGAAAACAACTATTTGAACAATACCGGCGGTGATGCGATCACGACGATGTATGTTGATCGTCCTATGATCCAGTACAACGTATCCGAAGATGCCGCTGCTCAGATCAATACAACAGATTACAGCAAGCCTCAGCCGCTTCTTGATGCGGCCGGCAATCCTACCGGTAAAGTTGCTATGCAGGGTCGTGTTGCGGCCGGTATTTGGCCATGGAAGTGTAAGAATGCGATCTTCCAGTACAATGAATGCTACAGCACCCTTGGCGCTGCCAAGGGTAATGGTGACGGACAGCCGTGGGATGCCGACTGGGGCGATGGTACAAACTATCAGTACAACTACAGTCATGCCAATACGGCAGCAGCCATCATGTTCTGCGGAGGTCAGTCCATCAATAACACTTTCCGCTATAACATCAGCCATCGTGAAGATATGGGACCGTTGGATCCGGCCGGTAATGTCGGTAACACACAGGTCTACAACAATACATTTGTGATCAAGGAAGGTATCAATAAGCTGTATTATCGTGACGGTGGTCCGATCAATGCCGAAAACAACATCTTCTATTTTGAAGGAAAGCAGCCGGTACAGGTTCAGAATTGGAATCCGGCCGGTAACAAGAAGTTCTCTCATAACTTGTATTACAATGTTGCAAATTATCCGGAAGACGAACATGCTGTAAAGGTAAATGCCGGTGAGAAGGTATTTGCCGATCTTGGTACAGCTCCGGAAGGTCCGACTGCAGATCATAAGGCCAGAAAGCATGAGGATCCTAAGGCTAAGACAGACTTTGACGGTTTCAAGCTTGCGGCAGGTTCCAAGGCCGTGGATGCCGGTAAGTATGTAGTGGATAAGAACGGTTATGCCAATGACAAAGACTTCTTCGGTCATAGCATTACTGCCATTCCGGAGATCGGTGCGGCTGAAAGTGATGAGATCACAGCTTTGGCACTCCGCTCCAATGTATATGCAGTAGAGGGTAAGAACATTACAGGTCTTGCCAAGAATACAACAGTGGATCAGTTCAAACAGAATACGATCGTTGATGAAGGCGTTACGGTAACTGTCAAGAACGGTGATAAGGTCTTGAAGGACAGTGATATCGTTAAGGGTGGTATGAGTGTGGAATTGTCATTGAATGGTTATGAAACCGTCGTATATACGATCGTTGCCAACCATGACAATGAATTGAAGGAAACGGTATATGAAGTCAAAGATCATACGCTCAATGTTCCTTCCACACCGAAGAACCCGACATTTGTCGGTGATGTCAAGAACAGCATCACAGTTCATCCGACAGCGGAAGTCACAGTATGGAACGGTGATGTACAGGCTAAGGACAGTGATCCGATCGTTAAGGGCATGGTCGTTCGCATCAGTGCAGAAGACGGCACGACCAACGATTATACGATCGATGTGAAGAATTCTTATAACTGGACGGCTGACTATGCAGGACCTCAGTCCGGCAAAGAAGGTGTCCAGGGTAATGTATGGTTTGGTCAGAACCGTCCTGCCGACGGTAAGTGGGCAGATCTTACTGCGGCGGATGCCGGTGGATGGCCGAACTGGACGAACGGCATTTGGCCGATCGGTATCGATAACGGTGGTGCACCCAACAATCCGATCACTCAGGATATGCACGGTCTGATCGGTTCTCCGACCGGTAATGATTCGGCTATGACATATCGTGCTCCTAAGGACGGCGTTGTTTCCTTTGGCGTACGTGATGGTGCCGAGGAAGCGGTCAAGGAGCCTTACTTCCGTCAGGATAACAATGCCAACGGTCCCCGTCATGTAGTCCTTTCTGTCACATTGAACGATGAAGTATTGGATTCCATTACTTTGACGGCAGATAAGAGAAATGTTTCGGCAGGTCCGTGGGATGGTCAGAAGAAGAACTTCGATCATATCGAAGTGAAGAAGGGTGATTGCCTCCGTGTGGCAGTTACTTCTACGCAGAACACAGCCCGCAATACAATCCATGTAACACCGACGATCTCCTATTTGGATGAAGCGGTAGCGGATGTTACAGCTCCGGAGTCGGTACAGAATGTACGTGTTACGGATGTGACGGAAGACAGTGCCCATATTGCTTGGGACAAGTCCTTGGACAATGTTGCTGTGGTCGGTTATAAGCTGTATGTCAACGGTACGCAGTGGAATGAAGAACTGTTGCCGGAAACGGAAGCAGATCTGACAGGTCTTGCGGCCTCCACTGAATATGTTATCAGTGTCACGGCAGTTGATGCGGCAGGTAATGAATCCGCAATAACAGAAGAACTTCATTTCTCTACCAAGACACCGCTTGCATTGGATGCATTGCAGCAGTGGATCGGTAGAGCCGAGGAAGAACTGGCACAGGCCGATAAGTATGAGCCTGCATCTGTGGAAGAGTTGAAGAAGGCATATGAGGAAGCTAAGGCACTCCTCGATGATCCGACTTTGGATCAGGAACGCATCGATGCTATGGCAAAGCGTTTGGAGAATGCCGTAGGCGGTCTGAAAGAGATCACACCTGAGACGGAAGGAACACCGCTTGTTCCGTTGAAGCCCGCTCAGCCTGTGAAGCCGACAGAAGGTAAGCCTGTCGAACCCAATAAGACAGACAAGCCTGCTACAGCAGATGAGCGTCAGCCCGGTCTTTGGGTCGGTGCATTGGCTGCGGCCGGTGCAGCAGTCATCATGGTGATGAAGAAAAAGTAAGAGCTGAATGAAAAAAGCTATGGCAGACATGATCTGTCATAGCTTTTATTCATCTTGGCCCAATTGTTTGCGATATTGAGAAGGAGAGGCATTGATAAAGTCACGGAATACTTTGGAGAAGTGTTGAGAGTTCGTCAATCCCACCTGATATGCGATATCGGTCAAAGATAGATCCGGGTCCTTCATGAGTTCAATGGCCCGATTGATGCGATAGATGTTGATATATGTGGATAAAGGGATACCGACATGATCTCGAAACAGTTTACTGAGATAGCGCACTGAGATATGCAACTGCTCGGCAATGTCTTCCTGTTTGATCTTCTGGGAATAATTCTTTTCAATATATTGCAAAGTATAGGCAATATAGCTGTTTTGCAAAGAAGACGTCTCGTTGTGTAAAGAGTATTGGGTATTTTCCAATATATGCATCATCAGTGAGAGTAGGGTCGTGTTGATGTGAGCACAGGAATACATTTCCTTTTTGTTACTGTAAAGGGTAAGCAACTGATCCAGGATGGCATCCAGGATCCCATCACTGTCAAAATGATAATAAAATTTAGTGGATAAACGGACGGCATTGAGTAACGTAATGGGAAAGATGCCGTCATTTTTAATAATGATAGAAGCGAACAAAGAAGGATTGAAATGCAGATGGATGAAAGAACAATCCCCCGATCCCGGCACATGAAACGAATGAATGATATTAGGCAGGATCATGACAAAATCACCTTCTTGGCATCGTATCATCTTACCTTGGATGGTCATATCACATTCACCGGAGCATATGCGATAGATCTCCATGACAGAATGAAGATGCAAAGGGAAGGTGTAATTTGCCTTACAATGTTCGATCGTGGCTCCTGACAATATACAATCTGTCAACGCGAGGGGCACTTGTTCTTGGGTATGTATTTTCGTGATCTGAGACATAGAAGAGATTTCCTACAAGCAACTGTGTTCTGTCTTCTATTATATCAGACTAATGGCAGAAAGAGCGTTCTTCTATTGGGTACTTGCTTGTTCGTTTTTCTTATGAAGTCGAGAAGACATGATATAAAGCGGTATGGATGCCAATTGGGCGATCATGGAGATCATGGCCATCAAAGGAATGTTGATGTCATAGAGAACACCCAGCAGCCAGCTGCCAAGGAACCAGAAGATGCCGAAGGAACATTCGAAGATACCATAACCTGTAGCACGGCTGGACTTAGGTACCATTGATGTTACAGCTGCCTTCAGAATGGATTCTTGGGCACCCATGCCAATGCCCCATAGGGCAATGCCCAACAGGACTGTTGGAATCGATCTTCCGGTGAAGATCAAAAGCGGGAAGGGAGCGGACAGTAAGGTGGATATGACAAGGGCCGATACGCCTTTACGATCATAGATTGCCCCAAATACAAGAGCTGCCACTGCATCCACAAGCATGGCCCCGGCATACAAGAGTGGCAATGTACCGGTATTGACAAGGGAAGAAGTCTCGGCAAGGCCTGCCGCCAATCCTGTGAAATTGCGGGAAACATGCATGATGACAAGAGAGTAGTCGATGAAACCAAAGGCAAACAGTGAGATCCCGGCAATATACAAGATGAACTCTTTCTTCATCTTGAATGGTACATATTTCTTTGGCTCCGGTTCAAAATTCTCAGGATTGGGGAATTTCCGCTTTGTATAGAAGAGCAGGACCAACGTGATGATACCGGGGATAGCCAATACGGCAAAGGCAATGGAATAAGCTCTGAAGACATCTCCGTCGGTTTGGAACAACATGACCAAATACAGCAATACCGGGCCAAGGAACGCGCCGATCTGGTCCAACAATTCCTGGATACCGAAGGACTTGCCAATACCTTCTTGCGAAGCCGCAAAGGAAAGTACGGTGTCTTTGGCCGGCTTTTTAATGGCTTTGCCCATACGTTGGATGACCAGTAGTACACAAGCGGCGATCCAGCCGTTCTTGCCGACAAGGGCCAATGCCGGTACGGCAATGATGTCCAATACATATCCCAAGATCACCATCGGCCAGTATTGCTTTGTCTTGTCGGTGATCTTACCGAATACATAACGCATACCATAGCCGATCAATTCACCAAGCCCGGATATAAACCCGATCACCCCTGCACTTGCCCCAAGGAGAGAGAGATAGACACCACGGATGCTGTCAGCACCTTCATGTGTCATATCCGAAAAGAGGGATACGATGCCAAACAGCAAGATAAACACCATGGCTGTCGACATTTTGTTTTTTTTCTTTTCCTTTTTCATTTTTCGATCCTTTCTGTCATGTGCGGAAAGCCGGCTTTGCTTTCCTCTTTGCATTTGTGATACAACCGATCCAATATATCTGTGAATGTTTCGGTTTCTGTTTCGGTGAGGTCTTCCATCAGCCAACTGTAGAACGAACGTTCCACATCGGCCTTGGAAGCCTTGAGATGATCTGCTTTCGCCGTAGCATAGAGGCACTTTGCCCGCTTGTCATCAGGATCTTGTTTCCTGACGAGCATGCCTTTATGTTCCAAGGACAGGGCTTGTCTTGTAGCGGATGCTTTGTCTATGCCCAAGATCCTGCATACTTCTGTCTGTGAGATACCGGGATTCTTACGGACCACATGGATGAAGTCAAGTTCTGAAGTACCGATTCCTTCTTCCTTTAAAGTCCGGACAGTGAATTTACCGACTTCACGTGCGATCTTGGTGATCTTTCTGCCTTGGTTCTCCATTTTGCCTCCTATATAGTTGATGTATCAACTATATTGTACTCTTAAGATGTCCCCTGTGAAGCCGTCGATCTGTGCGAATGGTAGGCATGATATACTTGGCATATGACAAGAAATGAAAGATATGCGGGGATCTTGATCCGTGCAAAGAGAATGGAAAAGAATTGGAGTCAAGCCGGGGCGGCGGAGGGGATATGTGCTGTATCCTATCTTTCCAAAATAGAACAAGGTAAGGCCCAAGGTAGTTTTGATGTTATACGATCGTTGCTGGATCGCTTGGAAGTCAGTTGGCATGACGATCCCGGATTTTTAAAAGAGACCGATAAATTGTTCCGGATATGGTATGAAAAGATATTTGCGGTGGAACCGATCGCTTTGGAAGAAGTGATGAGAGGTCGCCAAGAGAGACTCAATAGTATCTATGCCCCGGATCAGATGTTGGTGGAGGCGTGGGTGGATAAAACAGAATGTTACCCATTGCCGAGTGCATTGGAAATCTGTTTGGATGAGAGACGGTTGGCCTTACAGAGGTGTTTGCAACATAGAGAAGAAGAAGCTGTCAGGACCTATCCGTGTGCGTTGACGGCATTAATGGCGGGTGAAGCTCTTTGGGGCTTGGGACAGCGGTATGCCAAGGCTCTGGATCTTTTTAAAGAAGCTTATCGGTTGGCGTGTGAAGACGGCGATATACGGTTGATGTTGCGGGCTAAGTTGATGATCGGCAACTGGTATAGCAACATTCACTCGGTTCCGGAGATGGAAGAGAACTATCGCACCGCTATGAAGATTGCAACTGCTTTGCAAGAAGAAGATATCTGTCAGCTGATCGCATATAACACCGGTGCAACGTACTTTGAAGTGGGTAGGTATGAGGATGCTTATGATATGTTAAAGCAATCCGACCAAGAGGATGCCATGACATGCCAGAAGATGGCATTATGCTGTGAGAAGTTGGGATTGAAAGAGGAAGCGTTGGCAGCGGTTCAAAGAGCAAGGTCTTTGCCGGCACCGGAAGGCATGAGTGACTTGTTCGAGGAGATGTGCGATCTGCCCGCATACCGTCTTACCCATTCCGACTATCTCCATGACAAAACATATGGAGAAAAGCTGATGCATGTATTTCGGGAATGCCGGCAAAGTTGTCCCATTGGTTTTGCGACATTCCACTTGCCATGGGTCTTGGAGTGGTTGACGGCCGGAAGGATGTACAAGGAAGCATATGAGCTGAGCATTGATTTTCCTGTCAAGTGTGTGTATGAAGGGGTTAAGCGTGATATATAAGGGAAGACTTTCCCACATATACATGCTTTTTTTGTGCTTATACCACATGCGAAAATACAGGTGGGAGGTTTTTGCTATGAAAAATAAATTATGGACACGCAATTTCACCTTGATCATTGCTGCTTCGACGCTTGGTATGATCGGTACGGTATGTTCGGAATATGCTCTGTCTTTGCTTGTGCTGGATGCCACCGGTAGTACGTTGGCTTCGGCTTTGACATTGGCTGTACAGTTCGTACCGTACTTTATCATTCCTTTGTTCATAGCCCCGATCATGGACCGTTTGCCTCGTAAGCCGATCCTTTTATTGGGGGATACGGTCAATGCTGTGATGTTTGGATTGCTTGGCATATACATTGCTGTGGGGACTTTCAACTATGTGGGGTATCTTTTCTTTTCCCTTGTGATCGCTTGTCTTGGGGCGGTCGATGAATTGGCATATAAGAGTTTCTTTCCGATGTTGTTACCGGAGGGGGCGGAAGAGAAGGGGTATACCGTGGCGACGATGACATATCCCATCATGAAAGTGATCCTCACCCCGGTTGCTGTACTTTTATATGAGAAGGTCGGTGTGGCCAACATCTTGTTGATGCAGGCGGTATTGTCATTACTTGCTGTAGGGGTGGAAGCGTTTATCCAAGTGCGGGAGAAGAAGCATGATACGAGTGCCATATTCTCTTTTGCAGTATGGAAAAAAGACATCATGGATGCTTTGCATTATCTTAAGCACGAGAAGGGCATCTCATCTCTTTATACATATATGGCCGTCACAAACGGCATTGGGCAAGGATACGGACCGTTGATCATGGCTTTCTTCCGTACTTCTTCTGTCTTGACCATGGGCATGTATTCCCTCTTTGCGGCTGCGGAGTTTATCGGCCGGACCGTGGGTGGGCTCGTGCAGTACAAACTGGATATGCCTGCCGGGAAGAAATATACGTTCTGTACATGTGTATATTTTATTTATGATACGTTGGATGTGATGTTGCTTTGGCTGCCATACCCACTGATGTTGGTAAACCGTGCTTTGGCCGGTGGGCTCGGTGTCAACAGTTCTGTTATGCGTCAGGCGGCGGTACAGAAGTATATTCCGGATGAGATGCGATCCCGGATCAATGCGTTCTTGGATATGGCCATGATGTTCCTCAGTTCACTTATGACGCTTTTGATGGGAGCACTTGGTGAAGTGTTGGATATTCGTCTTTGTTTGACGATCGGAGGGATAACGGCCATGCTTGTGTGTGTTTTGACGGTCGTAAAATCACATAAAGATGTGAAAAAGGTGTTTTGTCCGGAAAAACAGGTATAATGGAATTCAGTAAGACGAGAGGCAAGGTGTGTCTCTCGTTCTTTATGCTATCTTAATGCGGCCAATGGGCTTCTTCAGCCCGTTTTAATGTCACGGTCGGTAAGATTGTTGGGGTGGGAAGGTTATTTATGAGAGAATTGCTTCACAAGATCAATCTGAAACTGAATATGTCTCAGATCATACTGCTGGGTTTTGCGGCAGTGATCCTGACGGGTGCTGTCTTATTGGCATTGCCGATCTCTTCGATGGACGGTGTATGGACTTCATTCTTGGATACTTTGTTTACATCCACATCGGCGGTGTGCGTGACGGGGCTTATCGTCCATGATACGGCTACATATTGGTCGGTATTCGGGCGGTTCATCATCATGCTTTTGATCCAGATCGGTGGGCTTGGGGTCATTACCATTTCTTTGACATTGGCCATTATTGCCGGACGTAGGATCGGGCTTAGACAACGCAGTATCATGCAAAGTGCGATCAGTGTGCCGACGATCGGCGGTATCGTTCGTTTGACGAAGTTCATCGTGCTTGGTACATTGGCGATCGAAGGTGTTGGGGCGGCGCTTATGGCACCGGTGTTCATTAAGGATTTCGGCCTGGTGAGTGGTCTTGGATATGCGGTGTTCCACTCCATCTCGGCTTTTTGTAATGCGGGTTTTGATTTGATGGGAGTACGGCAACCGTATTCTTCGTTGATGACATATTCCGACAACAGTGTTATATGCATTACGATAATGTTGTTGATCATGATCGGTGGTATCGGTTTTATGACATGGAACGATCTGTGTCATAACAAGTTCCGTTTTAAGCCTTTGAAGTTGCAAACGAAGGTCGTACTTGTGACCAGTGGTCTTTTGATTCTTGTGCCGGCTGTATATTTCTACTTCTTTGAGTTTACGCAATACAGTGGTAAGGAACGGGTCCTTGTTTCTTTGTTCCAGGCGGTCACACCGCGTACAGCGGGCTTTAATACAGCGGATTACGGCTCTATGAGTGATGCGAGTTTGTTGTTAACGACTTTGTTGATGATGATCGGTGGTTCACCGGGGTCTACGGCCGGTGGTTTTAAAACGACGACGATGGCGGTGTTGTTCTGTGTCATGGTGGCCACGCTTGGCAGACATAAGAATGTCGTCATGTTCAAGAGAAGGATCGAGAATGACATCATTCGTGATGCGATCGCACTTGTCGGTATCTACTTCTCTTTGCTTCTGGTGGGAGCGTTCTTCATGAGTGCGTTTGAAGGTATTCCGGTGATCAAGTGTTTGTTTGAGTGTGCTTCTGCTCTTGGTACAGTAGGTCTTACCACGGGCATTACACCGGAATTGTCGGCTTGTTCGCATTTGATGTTGATCGGGTTCATGTTTTTTGGAAGAGTTGGGGGATTGACGCTGATCTATGCGGCAGTACACCGTGAGAATATTCACGCCGGTACAGTCCCTACGGAAAGGGTAATGATTGGGTGATCATATTATGGAAAAGAGCGTACTTTTGATCGGTCTTGGAAGATTTGGCAGATATACGGCCAAGAAGCTGCATGAGTTGGGCTTGGAAGTCATGGCTGTGGATAAAGATGAAGAGCGTGTGGCAAAGGTGTTGGACTATACGACCAATGCGGTGATCGGGGACGGTTCCGACGAAGAGTTCATTGAGTCACTTGGGGTGCGTAATTATGATCTGTGCATCGTTGCCATTGGGGATGATTTTCTCAATTCTTTGGAGACGACTGCCAATCTGAAGGATCATGGGGCGGCCCGGGTCATTTCCCGTGCCACGAAGCATTCACAGGAGAAGTTCTTGTTGCGGAATGGGGCAGATCATGTGGTGTTTCCGGAAAGACAGATGGGAACATGGACGGCGGTCCGCTATGGTTGCAACTATATCGAGAATTTCATCGATCTTGGGGATGGATATGCGGTATATGAGATTCGTGTACCTGCGGCATGGAACGGTCGTAAGATCGGTGAATTGCGGGTCCGTCAGAAGTATCACATCAACATCCTCGGTATCCGCAAGGGCAGCATGAGCATGGATGTCACAAGTGATACGGTCTTACATGAGACGGACAGTGTGCTGGTCTTGGGTAAGACGGTCGATGTGGAAAAGATGATGTCACGATAAGAAAACAGATGCGTTTCGGAAGAAACGCATTTTTTATATGCCGATAATGTATGATAGACTTACACGCGAAAAGGAAAGAGGAACGGAATGAAGGAAGAGACAAAGAACGATCATTCTCATCATGTACTTGTATGTATTTCGGCTTCGCCCACAAGTCGTACGGTCATCCGGGCGGCTTCGGCCGCAGTGAGTGCGGAAGGAAGTCGGTTTTCGGCGTTGTATGTCAAAGAACATGGGGATCGTAAGAGCAATCATCAATTGCGGGCAAATGCCGCCTATGCCGAGGAACTTGGGGCAAGATTGTTCGTGCTGAAGGACAACAGCAAACGTGAGATCCGTGCATTTGCAGCCAATTCCGGCATTACGGATATTTACATCGGTAAGTCCGGTTCCAAGGAAGGTGTCATCCGTAAAGGAACGCTTGTAGATCATCTTGTCAATGCCTTACCGGGAGCCCGTCTACATGTTGTGCCGGATACGGATATCGTTCTTAAACCTTCCGGCTTGGCACGGACAGAGCACAAAAAGCTCAATATAAAAGATCTGTTCATCACCCTGGGCATTATGGCAGCGGCAACGGTCGTATCTTTGATCGTATACCGGAGCGATGTGTCCAATGCCAACATCATCACCATCTACATCTTGGCGGTAATGGTGGCCTCGGTCACGGCTTCCGATAAGATCTATGGCCTTGTGGCGGCCATCATCTACATTCTTGTCTTCAATCTTCTCTTCCTGGAACCGCGCTTTTCTTTGCAGGTATATGGAAGAGGGTATACTTTGACATACTTTGTTACGGTATTTGCGGCTTTGTTGACGGGCAGTATGGCTTCTCGCATGAAGACAAGCCGGGCCACGGCCGAAGAAAATGCATATCAGACAGGGGTGTTACTGGAGTGTTCCGAACTTCTTCAGCATGCCCATGCGGAAGCGGATATGATCTCCATCGTATGTGATCAGCTTGTCCGCTTACTGCAGAGAAGCGTTGTATATTATCCATGTCATGATCATATACTTGCCGAGCCTCTGTATTTTCATATGGATGCCACTGGCAGTGAATGTCATGAGAAAGAGATTGTACAATGGGTGGTGGACAATAATCACCATGCCGGTGCTTTTACCGAGACTCATCCCGAAGCCGGTTTTCTCTATCTTGCAGTGCGGGTGGGGGCAAATGTATATGGTGTGCTTGGTATTCGTATGCAAGAAAGACTTTCTGACTTTGAAAACAATCTTTTGTTATCATTTGTCGGGGAGTGTGCATTGTCCATTGAAAACTATCGTAATATCATAGAAAGAGAAAGAGTCATGGCAGCGGCTGAGAATGAGCGTTTTCGCACAAATATCGTGCGTTCCATCTCTCACGATCTGCGTACGCCATTGACTTCCATTTCCGGTAATGCCACAAATCTTTTGTATAATGAAGAGAACATCCCACCGGCAGAACGACGGCAGATGTACAGTGACATCTATGATGATTCCCGATGGCTGATCACGTTGGTGGAAAATCTTCTTTCATATTCCAAACTGGAGGAGTCACCGTTACATATCAGCACTGAGGTATTGCAGGATGTGATCGAGGAAGCGGTAAGACATACCGATCATCATCGGTCAGAGCATCATGTCGTCATTCAAGAAAGTGATATGATGCTTGTGCAATGTGATGTGAAGCTCATCATCCAGGTCATCATTAATCTGGTGAACAATGCGGTGAAGTATACGCCAAATGGATCGACGATCACGATCACGGCACAAAGAAGAGAAGGTAAAGTGTGGGTGAGCGTCAGTGATGACGGGGATGGCATTGATGAGGACAGGCGTTCGCATTTATTTGAAATGTTTTATACTTGTCATAACAGTGTGGCTGACAGTAAGAGATCGTTGGGACTTGGTCTTGGTCTTTGTCAGTCGATCATGAAGGCACATGGGGAAGATATCCTGTATCGGGAGAATGTTCCGCATGGGGCGGTGTTTGAATTTTCTTTGAAGGAGGCGGACTATGGGAAAGTTTCTGATCTTATGTGTTGAGGATGACAGATCGGTGTTGAATCTTTTGGCAACGACGTTGAAGATGAATGATTATGAGTTCATTACGGCCAGGAACGGAAAGGATGCGATTGCGGCAACGGCTTCGCATCATCCCGATTTGATCCTCATGGATCTCGGTCTGCCGGATATTGATGGGGTGAAAGTCATCAGTCAGATCCGTACATGGAGTAGAGTTCCGGTCATCGTCATCAGTGCTCGGGATGAATGTTCTGACAAGATCGCAGCACTGGATGCGGGTGCGGACAATTATCTGACAAAGCCTTTCTCGGTGGAGGAGCTGTTGGCACATATCCGGGCAGTCAAAAGAAGGCAGTCTTATGTGGCTGAGGCGGAGAACAATGCTGAATTTGACAACGGTCCGTTGCATATCGACTATGCGGCGGCGGCCATCACGATCAATGGGGAACCGGTGCATTTGACACCGAATGAATATAAACTGCTGATCCTGTTGGCGCAGCATGTGGGTAAGGTATTGACGCATTCGGCTATCATCAAGGAGATATGGGGAGGCGAACTCAATTCCGATATCGTTTCATTGCGTGTGCATATGGCATCTTTGCGCAAGAAGTTACATGATACGGACCGCGAACAGCCTTTGATCCGTACACATCTTGGCATTGGTTACAGTATGGTGAGGGCTGAGGATCATAAACAATGAAAGATCTTTTCTCGATCGGTGAGATCTCGAAATATCAACATATTCCCAGACAAACATTGATCTATTATGACAAGATTGGGTTGTTTTCACCGGCATATGTGGATCCGGAGAATGGGTATCGTTATTACAGCGCGGCCCAGTTGGATGATCTGGATACGATCTTGATCATGAAGAAGATCGGTCTTTCTCTGGAGGAGATCAAAGAACATATGATGCACCATACGGCCAAAGAAACGGTGAAGGTGTTTCGGGAACAGATCGCCAAGATCGAGAGTGAGATCGAGGAACTCATGTTGATAGATCATCGTTTGCGGCATCGTACAAGACAGTTGGAAGGGGCTTTGGAACGCAAGGAAGCGGGAGATGACATCCGTACGGAGTTTTGTGAAGAGATGGAATTATATGCTTTGCCGGTGCAACCACCATATACTGCCGATGAGATCTCCATTGCCGCCAAGCAATGTTATACAAATGCCATGGATCATAAGATGCCCGTATACTTTGAATGCGGTGTTATCGTTCCGTTGGATAAAGTAAGAGCGGGTCATTCCACCGAGGCATCTTTTGCATTCATGCCTGTGGATCCGGTACATCCTTCCGACAACATTATGACCATGCCGGCCGGCATCTATGTCAGTGCCTATCATGTCGGGGACTATGCTTCGATCAAAGATACGTATGACAAAGTCATTCGGTATTGTGATGATACCGGGTATGAGATCATATCCGATTCCTATGAGTTCTGTATCAATGACTATGTTACAAGCAATGATGAGAATGAATTCATTACTAAGATCATGTTTCATATTCAAGATCCACACTGAGTGGGTCTTTTCTTCTTCATAATCAAGAACTGATATAGTACGCAAAAAACAAATATTCATCACTTTGTGAAGTCTATGTTTCTTTTTATGTTAAAGACAACAAAAGTACGGTATTATGAAAACGGTGTCTTATGTTTAGGGAGAGACATATGACGATGAGCATATATGCTTGGAAAGGAATAATATGACAGTAAAGAAGAACAAAGGTATCTTTGCGCGCCTTTGCACATGGGTGTGTGCGGTGGCAATGGTTTTCACACTGTTCCCTGTGATGCATGTCAATGCCACACAGGAGAAGGGTGCGAAGCTTGTAAACATTGCTTCAGAGACTACACCTACGGTGCCAAGCTCAGAAGGTGGCAAGGGTCCGGAAAATCTTATTGACGGTGATGATGCAACATTGTGGGTCAACAACGGTGCAACATGGCCTACAACAGTGGAGTTGAAGCTCCCTGCCGACAATACAAAGAAGATCAAAAAGGTCGTTGTTAAGTTTGAGAAGACACATCCCGATTGGAGTGTGACAGTCAAATTGCAACATGCTTTGAACGGTGTAACAAGCGATCTGATCGAAGACAATACAACAGAGGGGCATCATTTTGATCAAGATTATGAATATACATTCAGTGAACCGTTGGCCATGTCTCATTTGTTTGTGACATTGGATCAGCCTAAAGCAGGGGATGCGGCAGGTCAGTACTGGCCGGCCATTGCCGAGATCGAAGTATGGGCAGAAGATGATGCGGAAAATGTGGAACTTTCCAACATTGCTTCCCGTGCTGCCATTACTTCCGTTGGCAATGATGCCGGTGACAAGGCCAATCTGACAGATGAGAATTATGACTCTCTCTATGTATTCAATAACGGCGGTATGTCCTCTTTGCCGGACGGTGCATGGATCGAGATGGAGTTGGACAAGGATTATCCTGTCTACTCTTTGGAAGCGGCATTTGAACATACCGATCCCGATAACAATGCGTTCCGCTTTACATTCGATGTATTTGGTAAGAGCAGTGCCGATACTGAATGGCAGCCTCTTTTCATCGATCAAACGGCTACACGTTTGACCAATGAAAACATCAAGACGATGGACCTTGCGACAGTTAGAAATCTGAAGTCCATTCGTATCAACATCAAGAACATTTCTTCTACCGGTGGTGATCCTTGGCCCGCTTTGGCTGAGTTCAAGATCATGGCCGATACCAACGGCGGTGGTCAGGCCGATGTGGAAAGCATTGCATACAATAAGCCGATCCACACGAATACAAACCAGAAGGCCGTTGCCAGGATCAATGATGGTAATACCAAGAATGTATGGACAGGGGAAAGATATCCGGCTTATATCGATATCGATCTTGAGAAGAATTACAACCTCGATGAGATCCAGGTGTTTACACCGGCTGAGGGATATTCCCAGTACTCCATCTATACAAGTATGAATGGCAGAGACTTTGAAAAGTTGGCGGAAAAGACAAGCAAGGATGCATGTCCTGCCGATGGTGAGAAGTTTGATGCAAAAAAGAAGGAAGCACGTATCGTTCGTCTGTATGTGGAATATCAGAGTACATCTGCCAAGGCACTTGTGAATGAAGTGAGAGTTCTTGGTACAGAGAGTGGTTCGGCCGTACAGGCCACACCGGCTGTGGAAGTGGAAAACTTTGCGGATTCCAAGTACAACGTGGAAGTTACGGCAAAGGACACTTTGGATGAGGTCAACGGCATCATTGAGAGAAGAGTCGGGGCCAAGTACAAAAACTGGTTCTCCTTGGAGTTGGCAGATGCCAAGAACGGATATGATTACTTCGATCTGTCCATGAAAGATGGAAAAGTCCATGTTAAGGGCAACAACGGTGTTTCTTTGGCAACAGGTATCAATCACTATCTGAAGTATTTCTGCAATGTCAATATTTCTCAGGTGGGAGATCAGGTCACGATGCCCAAGAATATCGTACCGGTGGATACACCTGTACATAAAGAAACAAAGTTCCCGGTACGTTATTCCTATAACTATTGCACATTGTCCTACTCCATGGCTTTCTGGGGTGAACAGGAATGGCGTAATGAGCTTGATTGGTTGGCTTTGAACGGTGTCAACGTGGTATTGGATGCCACTGCACAGGAAGAAGTGTGGAGAAGATTCCTTACTGAACTTGGTTATACACATCAGGAAGCCAAGGATTTCATTGCCGGTCCTGCTTATTATGCATGGGCATATATGGCAAATCTTTCCGGCTTCGGTGGACCTGTCCATGACAGTTGGTTTGCGGAGAGAACGGAACTTGCCAGAAAGAATCATCTGATCATGCAGAAACTCGGTATGCAGCCGGTATTGCAAGGATATTGCGGTATGGTACCGACAGATATCAAGGACAAGGATCCCAATGCCGATGTGATCCCGCAGGGTCAGTGGTGTGCTTTCCAGAGACCTTCTATGTTGAAGACGACCGGTTCCAGCTTTGCGGATTATGCCGCTAAGTTCTATGCCGCTCAGAAGGAAGTATATGGGGATGTTTCTCATTACTATGCGACAGACCCGTTCCATGAAGGCGGTAATACAGCGGATATGAACCCGGCTGATATTTCCCGTATCGTGTTGGATGATATGCTTAAGGCCGACAAGGATGCCGTTTGGATCATCCAGTCTTGGCAAGGCAATCCCACAACGGCATTGTTGCAGGGACTTGGTGAAAAGAGAGAACATGCTTTGGTACTTGATCTCTATGCCGAGAAGACACCGCATTGGAATGAAACAGATCCCAACCAGTACGGTGGTGGTCCCAATGGTGGTGAGTTCCTCAACACACCTTGGGTATACTGCATGTTGAATAACTTCGGTGGTAGACTTGGTCTCCACGGTCATATCGATAACTTCGTAAACGGTATTGCCAATGCGTCCAAGAATGCGGAACATATGGCCGGTATCGGTATCACACCTGAGGCATCTGTTAACAATCCTGTTCTTTATGATCTGTTCTTTGAAACGATCTGGACCGATGATGCCACACAGGATCTTGCTGCGATCGATGTTGACAGTTGGTTAAATGACTATGCAACAAGAAGATACGGTGCTGTAAGCAAGAATGCGGAAGAAGCTTTGCATATCTTACATGAGACGGTATATAAGCCGGAATTGAATATGAAGGGTCAGGGTGCTCCGGAATCGGTCGTAAATGCCAGACCGCAGTTGAACATCGGGGCTGCTTCCACATGGGGCAATGCAGAGATCGACTATAACAAGGAAGATCTGGAAAGAGCAGCAAGTCTGCTTCTTAAGGACTATGACAAGTTGAAGAACAGTGCCGGTTATCAGTATGACTTGGCCAATGTTCTGGAACAGGTATTGTCCAATACGGCACAGGAATATCAGAAGAAGATGACTGTGGCATTCAATGCACATGATGCCAAGAAGTTTGATACGATGTCCGATAAGTTCCTCGAGATTATCGATCTGGTGGAACGTGTCACCGGTACCCAGAAGTCTTTCATGCTTGGTACATGGGTGGAATCGGCCAAGGCGTTGGCAGCCAATGCGGATGACTTTACCAAGGAATTGTATGAACTCAATGCCAGAAGTCTTATCACTACATGGGGCAGCATCGATCAGGCCAACAACGGTGGATTGATCGATTATTCCAACCGTCAGTGGTCCGGTCTTACAAAGGACTACTACAAGCCAAGATGGGAGAAGTGGATCACAGAGCGTAAGAAGGAACTTGCCGGTGAGTCATTTAAAGATTTTTCATCATCTGATTGGTTTGAGATGGAATGGGCATGGGCAAGATCCAACAACACATATCCGACAGAACCCAATGGGGAAGATCTCAACAAGCTTGGCAAGTTGATCTTGGATAAGTACACCGTTGGTGCCATCCCGAAGGATCCTGCCGAACTTTCCGATAATGATATTGCAACGAATGGTATCGTTGTAACAGTAGGTTCGGAAGAAGGCGATCACGATCATCGTGAAGGTCCTAAGGAATATGTACTGGATGGAGATAAGAACACATATTGGCATTCCAGCTGGAGTGGGGCGTCTTTGGAAGATCTTTGGATCGACTTCGCTTTGCCCAAAGCACAGACTGTCAATGGTCTTCGTTACTTGCCAAGACCCGGTGGAGAGAATGAGAACGGTAAGATCTTGAAATACGATCTGTTGGTAAAGACAGCCGACAGTGAGGAATACCGCCTTGTTGTGGATGATGGTGTATTCTCCACATCCGGTTGGAATCTCAAGTCTTTCGAGCCGATCGAGAATGTAACGAATATCAAAGTACAAGCTGTGGAAACAGCAGGTAGTGCCGATAGCAACCGTAATCGTTTCATGGCTGCTTCGGAGTTCAGGATCACACATCCGGCTACACCGGAAACAACAGCAGCACCTACAGATAAGCCGACAGTAACTCCGACACCGAGTGTACAGCCGACGCAGGCACCTACGGATAAGCCGACAGTAACTCCGACACCGAGTGCACAGCCGACGCAGGCACCTACGGATAAGCCGACAGTAACTC
>X413_Lion__coassemble_52_pt1 | contig 59857 bp, 56 predicted proteins | sample X413_Lion__metabat2_high_PE_002 | metagenome-assembled genome bin X413_Lion | reverse complement strand
TTTTTTTACTATAAGATCTTCAGCATGTCTTACTTTTCAAATGTTTAGTAAATTAAATTTTTCAAATGAATGTTCGTTGAAATCATCCTTTAATATGCAAAAACGCAAGTAGGTTATATAATAAGCAAACGAAAGGCATATAGTATGAAAGAATTAAAAGTTATTACAAATTCTGTTGATGAAACGCATGATCTTGGTAAAAGGATCGCAGAATTTTCGAAAGCAAATATGGTTTTCTTGTTTAACGGGGATCTTGGGGCCGGAAAAACAACATTGACTCAGGGTATTGCGAAAGGACTTGGAGTTAAACGTATCGTCACCAGTCCTACTTTCAATATTTTGAAGATCTACAATGATGGTAGGATGCCCTTGTATCATATTGATGCATATCGTTTGGAAGGCTGTCACCAGGATCTTGGTTTTGACGAGTTTCTTGATGATGATGGCATTACTGTAATTGAATGGAGTGAGTTTGTACCTTCACTTGTTCCGGATCATTATATGATCGTAAATATTCGTCTTATGCAGGACGATAGTCGTGAATTTATATTTACAGCTTTTGGTGCACAATATGAGAAATTACTGGAGGATATCAAATGATCACACTTTGCATGGATACGAGTTCTAAGTTCCTTGTTCTTGGAATCATAAAAGACAATGTCCTGTTGTCTAGCATTCAGGAAGAATGCTGGAAGAAGCAGTCTGAGGAAATTTTTCCCCGATTGATCGAATTGACTGAACGATGTAGCATTGGACCGGAAGATATTGACTCTGTTGTAATCACAGAAGGCCCGGGAAGCTATACTGGTGTTCGTATTGCTATGACGATAGCTAAGGTGTTTTGTGTAATGGCAGATAAACAGCTTTATACGATTGGTACGATGCAGTTATTTGCAGGTCTTGAGAAATGTCGTGTTGTTCTTGATGCACGTGGTCAAAGAGTTTATACCGCTGTTCTTGACCAAGGAAAATACATTGAAGAACCTAAAGTCATGAGTATTGATGATATCATGGCATTGAACGAAGAAATCCCTGTGATCGGCGATGGTGCTCTTGTCGGCAAGAAAAACAATTACCCTAATTTGGCAAAGAATTTTCTTGATTTGACTGATGTTTGGGTCAAGGCAAAAAATACAAATCTTGTTCGACCGGAGTATTTGAAGTCTTCCGAGTCCTATCTTGTCAAATGATCATCAGGGAGATGACAGAGTCTGATCTTGATGCAGTACTTGCGATAGAGATATCTTTATTCTCCTCAGAAGCATGGGATAGGGATGGTTTTCTTTACGAAATGAATGATAATCCATATGCTACTGTCTTTGTTGCATGGGAGGACGATCAGGTTATAGGTTTTGTGGATCTCTGGATCATGTACGAACAGGCTCAAATTTCTGATATAGCTGTTTCCGCAGTTCATCAAAAACAGGGGGTCGGACAGCAGCTTATGAATAAAGCAATCGCTTTGGCGATTAATAAGCAGTGCGATGTAATGTCATTGGAAGTTAGAGTATCCAACGACAAAGCCATTGCACTTTATCAAAAAAACAATTTTATAAATGCAGGCTTGCGTAAGAAATATTATGCGGATGGTGAAGATGCCGTTCTTATGGTCAAGTCGATAGGAGGTCTGAATGACACTGATATTGGCAATTGAAACTAGTTGTGATGAGACAGCTTGTGCTGTTGTAAAAGATGGAAAAGAGATTCTTTCCAGCATTGTATCTTCCCAGATTAATGTACATACGTTATATGGTGGTGTAGTTCCGGAAGTTGCTTCCAGGATCCACGTTGAAAATATCTCTGCTGTTATACATGAAGCAGTTAAACAGAGTGGTGTCACAATGGATGATATTGATGCTATTGCATATACCCAAGGTCCCGGTCTTATCGGGTCTCTGCATGTAGGCGTACAGGCAGCAAAGACTTTGGCATGGATGTATCATAAACCCCTTGTCCCGATCAACCATATGACAGGGCATATCTATGCAAATAGATTTGTAGATGAGCTTGAATTTCCTCTTATGGCACTTGTTATCTCAGGTGGCCATTCTCAGCTTGTGTGGATGAAGAATGATTGGGACTTCAAAGTCATCGGTACAACATGGGATGACGCTATCGGAGAAGCATACGATAAAGTATCACGAGTTCTTGGGACAGGGTATCCTGGTGGACCGATCATCGATAAGATGGCCAAGCAGGGACACCCACATTACACTCTTCCATCTCCTAAAACACAGGGAAAGTATGATTTCTCATTCTCAGGGTTGAAAACAGCAGTCTTGCAAATGATCCAAAGAGAAGAAAAGAAGGGAGAGACGATTGTCAAGGAAGACGTCGCATATGCATTCCAGGAAACAGCATTGCATCAGATGGTGACAAAAACAATTTCTGCGGTAGAAGATTTCCGCCCAAAGACTCTTGTTCTGGCCGGTGGCGTAGCTGCCAATTCCCGCCTTCGTGAATTGATCACCGAGGAGATGAATGCATATCCAGAGGTAAAACTTATTATTCCCGGAATCAAGTACTGTACTGACAATGCGGCTATGATCGGCGCGGCCGGTTATGTTGCATTTCAGCATTCTCAGTTTGGTGATCTCTCTGCCGCCGCTGATCCCGGTCTTGAAATGCCCGGCGAAAATGAGTGAAATATAAGAAAAATTTCACAAACATCAATCAGAGTGTTAGAATAATACCGGTGAGGCAAATATGACAGTCAATAAAGTACCAAAGGCAACATTGCAGCGTTATCCGATTTATTTAAAAGCACTGCGGAAGTTGAAAAACAATGGGACAGATCGAATTATGTCCAAAGAACTTGCCGAATACGTCGGCATTGAATCAACTACGATTCGTCGTGATTTCAGTTTTCTTGGTAAATTGGGAAAACAGGGATACGGTTACGATGTAGAAAAGTTGATCAGCATCTTCTCGGAAGAGCTGGGAGTAAACTTTGATGAAAAGATCATCTTGGTCGGTGCGGGAAACCTTGGCAAAGCTCTGCTGAATTACAACAATTGGAATCATGTGGTCGGCGAGATCGTGTGTGCATTTGATATTGCACCGCAAAATATTAAGGCTTCAGTACCGGTTTACAACATCAGAGATCTTAAAGAGAAGATGCCTCCGGGATGTCGCATTGCAATCTTGTGCATTTCAAAGGATGTCCAGGAAACGATCGATACTTTGATCGATTGCGGCATAAAGGGGATCGTCAGCTTCTGTACGGATCACTTCAGTGTTCCGAGTGGAATCTTTGTTAAACAAGTGGATGTCGTATCGTCCATTCAGGAATTGGTCTTCGAAACCAATCTGATAGAAAAATAAACAGTGAAGGGGAAAATAAGTTATGCCTACAGAAATGAGCGTGCGTGAGTTATACGCATTGACAGCAGAAGGAACTGAACTTGAGAAAGATCAGTTGGAATTCGTCCAGCTGCAAGGTTGGATCAGAACGAATCGTTCCGGAAAGAACGTTTCCTTTATTGCTCTCAACGATGGTACGTTCTTTAAGAACGCGCAGATCGTTTACAGTGCCGATGCATTGGAAAATTATGCAGAGGTTGCCAAATATCTGACAGGGGCTGCCATCAGTGTTGTTGGTAAGTTTGTGGTAACACCGAATAGTCAGCAACCGTTTGAAATTCAGGCTACAGAGATCAATCTTGAAGGCGGATGTGACAATACCTATCCGCTCCAGAAGAAGAGACATTCTTTTGAATATCTTAGAGAGATCGGACATTTACGTCCGCGTGCAAACACATTCACAGCAGTGTTCCGTGTAAGAAGTGCACTTGCTATGGCTATTCATCAGTTCTTCCAGGACCAGGGATTTGTCTATGTAAATACACCTTTGATCACAGGTGCTGATGCTGAAGGGGCCGGCGAAACATTTACAGTCACAACACGTGATGATGGAGACTATGAGAAGGACTTTTTTGGCAAACATGCAAGTTTGACGGTATCCGGTCAGTTACAGGCTGAAGCATTCGCATTGGCATTTAGAGATGTATATACATTTGGACCGACATTCCGAGCTGAAAATTCCAACACAACAAACCACTTGGCAGAGTTTTGGATGATCGAACCTGAAATGGCGTTTGCAGATCTGGATTACGATATGGATGTGATCGAAGACCTTATCAAATATTGCATCAACTATGTTTATGATACATGTCCGGAAGAGATGAAATTCTTTACGGAACGCATCGACAAGGGGCTTGAGGAACGTTTGAATAAGGTTAGAAATTCTGAATTCAGACGCATGACATACACGGAAGGAATCGAGCTTTTGCAAAAGGCTGTAGCAGATGGCGTCAAGTTTGAAAATTCTAACATTGAATGGGGTATGGATCTCATGACAGAACATGAAAGATACCTTACAGAGAATGTAGTCGATGGTCCGTTGTTCTTGACGGACTATCCGAAAGAGATTAAAGCCTTCTACATGCGCCAGAATGATGATGGAAAGACAGTAGCTGCAGTTGACTGCCTTGTTCCAGGCGTTGGCGAACTTGTTGGCGGCTCTCAGCGTGAAGAACGTCTGGATGTTCTTGAAGCAAGAATGGATGAGCTCGGAATGGAGAAGGATCATTATCAGTGGTATCTTGATCTAAGAAGATACGGTGGTTGCCAGCATGCAGGCTTTGGCGTTGGGTTCGAAAGACTTGTCATGTATATTACAGGTATGGAGAATATCAGAGACGTGATCCCGTTCGCAAGAACACCACGTAATCTTATGTTCTGATGAAAGAAGAGCAGAATGGAAAAGTATGTACTGAAAGAGAATCATGACGGAAGTGAGATCACAGTCAGAGACCTGCAGTTGGTACTTCTGGAAATGTTGAAAGACATTGATGCATTATGTCAGAAGAACAATATTCCTTTCTGGCTTAACGGTGGATCAGCCCTTGGCGCAGTACGGCACAAGGGCTTTATTCCATGGGATGATGATGCTGATATTGCCATGATGCGCGAAGATTATGAGCGCTTTGTGCAGGTTATGAAAGACCAATGCCCGGAAGATTATGTATTCCAGTGTTTTGATACAGATGACCGTTATAATGTATTGATTCCCGGAATGAAGATCCGTCGCAAAGGAACATATATCGAAGAAGTAAATAAACTGTTGGATAACCGCTGCAAAGGCTATGAAGGTTGCGATGGCGTATTTATCGATGTGTTTGTTTATGACTATGTCACACCGAATAAATTCAGAGATCTTCCGCCACGCTTATTCAATCAGCTGCTAATGTTGCCGGAAGTGTTTATTGACAACGTATTGCATAAAAATCCGGTAAAGATCAAGAAGCTGATCATGGAGAATACACATCGTTACGGTGATAAATGCCGCAAGGAAAAGTCGGATTATGTCGGATTTGATCTGACATGGGTATGGAAAAGCCCGTTTCATCCATTCATTTTCCGATATGATGATATTTTCCCGGTACAATATGTACCATTTGAAGATACAATGCTTCCCATTGCGCATCATCCGCATGAATTCCTATCTATGGGGATTGCCCCGACTTACATGGAACTTCCACCGGAAGACAAGCGTTTTGCCAAGCACACAGTCGACATTAAATTAAAGGAAGAGTAATGCTATATCAAGTCAGTTCAGCATCCAAATACTACGGTGGAAACACAGTATTTGAGAATGTGCAGTTTGAAATCAAAGGTACAGAGAAAATTGCAATCGTAGGTCGTAATGGCTGCGGTAAGACAACATTCTTGCGCTGCATGTGCGGAGAGGAAAAGTTTGATCATGCCAATGTTTCGCTTCAGAACAATACATCGATCGGCTATCTTGCCCAGAAAGTCATTACCCATGAAGAAAGAACTGTGGAAGAGGAGCTGATGACCATCTACGAGCCGCTGTTTGCTTTGCAAAAGCAGATGAATGAGTTGGAAGAACAGATGAAAACAGATGCATCAGAAAAAGTTTTGTTCAAATACGCTCAGTTGCAGGAAGAGTTTGAAAAAAACAACGGCTATAACTGGGAGTCGGAGATGAAAACAGTCTTTACAAAGTTTGGTTTCAAAATCGAAGAGCTCCACAAGAAGATTGCAGAATTTTCCGGAGGTCAAAAAACAAGGATAGCATTTGTGAGACTACTTCTTTCCAAGCCGGATATCCTTTTACTTGATGAGCCTACCAACCATCTTGATCTCGATGCGATCGAATGGTTAGAAGGATATGTTCGCAATTATCCGAAGGCCGTCGTGATCGTATCTCATGACCGGATGTTCTTGGATCATGTTGTCAGTGTCGTATATGACATGGATTGCGGCAAGATGAAGAGGTACAGCGGTAATTACAGTACGTACGTGGAATTGAAAAAGAATGACATGGAACGTCAGCAAGCCGCTTACGAACGTCAGCAGAAAGAAATCGAACGCTTAGAGACATTGATCGAGAAGTTTCGGTATAAAGCCACAAAGGCTTCCTTTGCTCAATCTAAGATCAAATATCTGGATCGTATGGATAAACTGGAAGCTGTACAGACGGATGACAAGAGATTCCATGCTCAGTTCTCACCTCGTGTGAAGGGGGGAGAAAAAGTATTGGAGACCGATCATCTTTCCATCGGTTATGATCACCCTCTGACAGAAGTTACGATGAAGATGATGCGAGGTGATCGCATTGCCATCATCGGCCCCAACGGGACAGGCAAGTCCACATTTGTGAAAACTCTCGTAGGACAGTTGAAACCGCTCGGTGGGTCATATTTGTTCGGTCATCAGATAGAGACCGGTTACTTCGATCAGCAACTTGCCCAATTCTCTTCCGGTAAAACCGTATTGGAAGAACTGTGGGATGAACACCCGGATATGGATAGAACAGAAGTCAGAACAGCACTTGGTAGGTTTCTGTTTAGTGCTGATGATGTATTCAAGACGGTAGATGTTCTATCAGGTGGTGAAAAAGTACGGTTGTCCCTTGCAAAACTTATGTTAATGCACAGCAATCTCCTTATTCTTGATGAGCCTACAAATCACTTGGATATTCCGGGCAAGGAGGCTTTGGAGGAAGCATTGAAGAGTTATACGGGTACGATCCTCTTTGTGTCTCATGACCGTTATTTCATTTCCAAACTTGCCACATCTTTACTCGTATTTGAAAATGGGCAGGCTGTATATCATCAGGAGACATACGATGAATATTGTGAACATCAGGAAGCATTGCAACAGGATGTAGCCACAGTCCCTATCAAAGAAGTGAAGAAGGCAGAGGCCAAGAAACCAAAATCACCGGAGGCGATTCGCCGTGAGCTTGCAAGGCTGGAGAAGCAGATCACTGAAAAAGAAGAGTTTCTGGAGACGAAGCGTGATCTTCGTTTTGAACCAGAATACTATCAAGATCAATCAAAAATGGATGAACTCGATCACCAGATCGACGATATTCACAATGAATTAACGTATCTTTATGAAAAATGGGAAGAACTATCGGAAGAATAGTTCTCCATTTTTTTTATTTTGTTATAATAGGAAGAGCAAAAAGAAGGAGATAACTGAATTATGTCAAATTGCATCGTAGCACAGTCCGGCGGACCCAGCTCCGTCATCAATGCAACAGTCGCAGGTGTTGTAAAAGCAAACCAGATGAACCAGTTCTATGATCACGTTTACGGTGGTCTGAACGGTATTGAAGGTATTCTGCAGGAGAGATTCGTCGATCTCACAAACATGAGTGAAGAAGAAAACCTCATGTTGAGACAGACACCGTCTTCTGCACTCGGTTCCTGCCGTTACAAGTTGAAGAGAGACAATGTTGCAGATTTCGAAAGAATCATCGAGATCATGGATAAGTATGATATTGAAACATTGTTCTACACAGGTGGTAACGACTCCATGGATACAGTTGCAGCTTTGTCTGAGTATGCAGCAAAGAACAATATCACAAATCACAGATTTGTCGGTTGCCCGAAGACGATCGACAATGACTTGATGGAAACAGATCACTGCCCTGGCTTCGCTTCCACAGCTAAGTTCATCGCTACAACAGCTCTGCAGTGCTGGTATGATGTTAACGTTTACCCTGCTTCCCGTAAGGAAGTATTCATCCTCGAGACAATGGGTCGTGACGCAGGCTGGTTGGCTGCTTCCGCATGCCTTTCCGGCAAGGTTGATATTCTCATCGTTCCGGAAGTTGCATTCGATAAGGAGTTGTTCCTGAAGAGAGTTAAGGAGATCATCGACGAGAAGTCCAAGTGCTTCGTTGTTGTTTCCGAAGGTGCGCATTACGCTGACGGCACATATATTTCTGCAGGTGAAGCTAAGAACGATCTCTTCGGACATGCAGTTCTCGGCGGTGCAGGTAAGGCTCTTGAGAGCATGATCTTGGATGCTGATGTGGCTCCTCGTTGTAAGGTGCAGGATCTGTCTACAGCACAGAGATGCCATGCAACAGAGCAGTCTCTTGTAGATGTTACTGAGTCTTTCAGACTGGGTATGTCTGCTCAGATGCATACTGCATCAGATCCTAAGTTCACAGGCAAGATGGTTGGTGTAAGACGTAAGGATTGTGAAGAATATGATGCTGAATACTTCGCAGTAGATGCAGATAAGGTTGCAAACTTCGTCAAGAACTTCCCGACAGAATGGTTGCTGCCGGATTATGCAGGTATTACTGAAGAAGGTTTCAAGTATATGAAGCCACTCATTCAGGGTCAGCCGACCATCATCTACAAGGATGGTCTGCCGGCATATGTCACTCCGTATTACATGAGAGACAAGAAGTAATTTACCGAATCTAATCGAACGTATAGGGGCTTTGCATAATGCAAAGCTCTTTTTTTGTTCTTGGCAACTTTGCAGTCATAGCATGACTTTATGAGTTTTTTTGCTAGAATAGTCGTTATAAGTATTCGGCAAATATAAGTGCCGTGTTAGGAGGGTTTATGAAGAAGATCGGTATGATCGCAGCAGTCGAAATCGACGCTGTTAAGAAAAGATATAAGAACCTGGTGGAAACGCTGCAGGACGGGGGATTTGACATTTATCATTACACAGAAGACAGTGTTGATCTGTATGTATTACATAGTGGAGTTGGAGAGATCTCTGCCGCAGCTGCAGTACAGCTTCTCATTTCCAAATACAATGTTGAGATGATCTTGAATTTTGGCGTAGTGGGTGGTCTGACAGAACGCATGAATGATGTCCGCCTTTGCGTTGTGGAAAAAGCAGTGCATTATCAGTTTGATACGTCTGAAATTGATCATTGTCCGGTAGGCCAATATGTAGGAGAGTATCCGGACGTATATATGCCCGCAACACCAGAACTTGTTCAGAAAGCTTTGGAAGTACAACCTTCATTAGAAAAGGTGATCTGTGCTTCCGCTGATAAATTTGTCGGATCTGCAGAAGAAAAGTATTCCTTGTTTGAAAGATTCGGTGCTGAGATCTGCGAGATGGAAGCAGCGGCGATTATTAAGACAGCCAACCGCAATAAAATACCTTGCCTTTTAATCAAAATGGTGGCGGACTCATTGCATGGTGGAGCAGATGAATATGATTCTGCATTTGAGGATAGCAGTGATCGTTGTCTTGAAGTTATGGATGCCATAATCAAAGAATTATAAAAAAAGACACCGTGAGGTGTCATAAGGCGGAGAATGAGGGATTTGAACCCCCGCACGCTTGCACGTCTAGCGGTTTTCGAAACCGCCCCCTTCAGCCTCTTGGGTAATTCTCCGGATGCGAAGGTAGTATAACATAATAGACTGTTTCAGTCATGTAAGAAAAGTATAAATAAAGGAGTAAAAGATGAAATTTTCAGAAATGAAGTATGAACGTCCGAATATGGATGAAGTATTTGGCAAATTGGCGGAGATGACACAAGCATTGCGTCATGCCGAAACATATGCACAGGCAAAAGATGTATTTGAAGAAGAAGACAAGTATTGTAGCCATATCGAAACATTACAGACACTTGCTCAGATCCGTTATGACATCAATACAAATGATTCATTCTATAAGACAGAAAATGAATTTTGGATGACTGTTTCTCCACAGATGGAAGAATATACAAACTCATTTAATGATGCTTTGTTGGACAGCCCGTTTCGCAAGGAATTTGAAGCGGATTATGGTAATATCCTTTTCTTGAACGGTGAGATAAAGAGAAAGACATTCTGTGCGGACAATATTCCGGATATGCAAAAGGAGAATCAGTTGGCTCAGGATTATGAAGATCTTCTTGCCAGTGCCCAAATTCCTTTTGAAGGAGGTGTTTATACATTGTCTCAAATGGAACCATTCCAGAATGATCCGGATGATGACAGAAGATTGGCTGCCTGGATCGCTGTTGGTACATGGTACAAGCAAAATCAGCCGCAGCTGGATGATATCTATGATAAGCTCGTCCATCTGCGCGATGGCATGGGCAAACGTATGGGGTATAAAGGCTATACAACACTTGGCTATTACCGCATGCAGAGAAATTGTTATACAAAAGAAGATCTTGCTAAGTTCCGCGAGGCGGTCGTCAAGTATGTGGTTCCTGTTGCCGAAGAGATCTATCGGGCTCAGGCTGAACGTCTTGGAAAGAGCTACCCGTTGAGTTTTGCGGATGCTGAATTGGAATTCCGCTCCGGCAATGCTACCCCACAGGGAACAGCAGAAGACATTATCAAAGCCGGCACAAAGTTCTATGACGAACTCTCACCGGAAACAAGTGAATTCTTTCATACGATGCTGGATGGAGATCTGATGAATCTTCTTTCCACAGAAGGAAAGAAAGGTGGCGGCTACTGCACAACGATCGGTGATTATCAAGTTCCGTTCATTTTTGCCAATTTCAATGGTACACAGGGTGATGTGGATGTCATCACACATGAAGCAGGTCATGCATTCGAGGCATGGGTAAATAGAAAACGTATTCCGTCTTCTGAGATCTGGCCGACAATGGAGGCTTGTGAGTGTCATTCCATGAGCATGGAGTTTTTTGGACAAGAATGGGCAGATGATTTCTTTGGTAAAGATGCCGATAAGTATCGCTATTCTCACGTGGCAGCAGCTTTGAAATTTATTCCTTACGGAACAGCAGTCGATCATTTTCAGCATGAAGTTTATGCAGATCCGGATATGACTCCGGCAGAACGCCATGCTATTTGGAAGAAGCTTTGCGGTATTTATATGCCTTGGTATCGTATGGATGGTCAGATTCCATTCTTCTCTGACGGTGAGCACTGGCAGTTGAAGCATCATATCTATTCTTCTCCTTTCTATTACATCGATTATTGCCTTGCTCAGACGATTTCTCTTGAGTTCTGGGCTATGATCCAGGATGACATTCATTCAGCATGGCAGAAGTACATGGACTATACAAAGCTCGGTGGTAGTGATACATGGACAAATATGCTGAAAAAGGCAGGGTTGGAAAGTCCTTTTGAAGGTACAACATTAAAAGATATTTGTTCTAAGGCTGAAAAGTATCTTTCAGAGTTTAATATGAGTGAGTTACATTGATCATGGCAGAAAAAAAAGAAAAAGATAAAACATCGTTTTCAGGAAGATGGCAGCACAAGTACTTGGAAAATTTTGAAAAGGATGATAACGGAGAATGGCAATACAAAGGCGGATATTATACTTTTGCCAACCCCAATGCGGATGAAAAGAGGCTAAAGAAGAACATGCTAATATGTTCTGTTATCGCTTTGCTTGGCGGTCTTGGCGGGGGATTGATCCCCGCCCCGGGATCGTTGGACATATGGTATGTCGTCTTGCCACTTGCTTTAACCTTCTTAATGGCAGCACTTCTCCTATATAAAAGTGCATGTCTCTATACTGCGAAATCACCGCTTCGTGATTATGATTATAAGAGCACGCTCGGAACAGCCGGCCTTTGGAACACGGGCTTAATGATCGCAGCAGGTTGTACGGTGATTGGAGAAATTATCTTTCTCTGTTTGCATGGTGTGGAAGGTGTGCAAACAGCAATTTTGTTTCTGATCTGTGAAACTATGGCGTTTGTTGGCTCAGTGTTGTGGAGAAAAGCTTATAAAAAGGCAGATTACAAGCTCATTGACAGCAAAAAATGAAAAGTTTTCATTTTTTAAGCTGAAAGAATGAGAAAATCGCGTTAAAGAAATGCTTGTAAGATTGACGCAAATTTTCAAATCATATAGAATAAATACAACGTTTTAAGTGAAACGTAGTGCACCGAGTAATCGGAGTACAAAATCTGTAAGGGAGGAAAAATATGCAGAACACAAAGAAAGCACTCGCAGTAGTCCTTTCCGTAGGCATGCTGGCAGGCTGTGGATCAGCAGGCAGTGGATCAGGAAAAGACAAGACACTCGTTGTCGGTGAATCACAGTTCAATTCCAAGTTCTCACCGTTCTTCGCTGAAACTCAGTATGACCGTAATGTCTCTGATATGACTCAGATCAGCGTCCTGACAAATGACCGTGGTGGTGAATTGATCTACAACAGTATTGAAGGGGAAACAACAGAATACAATGGTAAGGAATACAAGTACACAGGACCTACTGATGTATCTGTAAAGCAGAATCCGGACGGATCTGTTGATTATAACATCAAGTTAAAGAAGGGTATTAAGTTCTCTGACGGTAAAGAAGTAACAGCTGATGATATCATCTTCTCCATGTATGTTGTATCCGATCCGACATATGATGGTAACTCTTCTTTCTATTCCATCCCGATCGAAGGTATGACAGAATATAGAAACGGTATGCAGTCTCTGTTTGATCTTCTTATCGCAGCAGGTGAAGACAATAAGGATTTCACATACTGGGATGAAGCAGCACAGAAGGAATTCTGGGAAGATGTAAACGGTAAGGCCGGTGAAGCTTTCGCTCAGTCTATCCTGGACAGTGTTGTAGCACAGGGTGGTGCTAAGGAAGAAGACAGCGTAGCAGTCAAGGCTAAGGCATGGGGTTATGAATTGGCTGATGATGCAACAGCTTCTGATTTCTTCCAGGCAATCGTTTCCAATCCTAAATTCAAGTCTGTCAGTGAAGCAGTAGAAACAGAAAAGGCTGACAAGGCACTCGGTGATTGCATGTCCGATACAGATAAATGGAAGGTCGGTGTAGAAACTGGTAATTCTGCAGATTCCATTAAGGGTATCAAGAAGGTGAATGACTATGAAGTGTCTGTTCATGCAACAAAGACAGATGCTACAGCAATTTATCAGCTCGGCCAGAATATCTCTCCGATGCACTACTATGGTGAAACTGATAAGTATAATTATGAAAACAACAAGTTTGGTTTTGAAAAGGGTGACCTCTCTCATGTACGTTCTGTAACATCCAAGCCGATGGGTGCAGGTCCGTACAAGTTCCTCAAGTATGAGAACGGTACAGTTTATTTCGAAGCAAATGAAAATTTCTATAAGGGCGCTCCTAAGATCAAGTATGTCAACTTCCTTGAATCCCAGGAATCCGATCTCTTGAACGGTGTTACAACAGGTACGATCGATATCGCTTCTCCGGCAATCAACGGTGAAGTTGTTGATGCCATTACACAGGCAAACAGCAATGGTGAACTCTCCGGTGATAAGATCACAACACAGCTTTATGACTTCCTTGGTTATGGTTATGTCGGTATGTCCGCTAAGGCATTGAATATCAATGGCGAACTTGATTCCGATGCATCCAAGAACTTGAGAAAGGCTCTTGCAACGATTATCTCTGTATACAGAGATGTAGCAATCGACTCTTACTATGGTGATCGTGCTGAGATTGCCAACTATCCGATCTCCGGCACATCTTGGGCTGCTCCGGTTCCTACAGATCCTGATTACAAAGTTGCATTCTCCACAGACGTAGAGGGTAATGACATCTACACATCTGATATGGATGCAGATGCTAAATATGCTGCTGCAAAGGAAGCTTCTCTTGGTTTCTTCAAGGCTGCAGGCTTCACTGTTGAAAACGGTAAGGTAACTGCTGCTCCTGCAGGACTCTCCACAGTTGAAAAGGGTCTTGAAAAGGATGGCTTGCACTTCTCTGTTATGATTCCGGCCGGTGGTGCAGGTGATCACCCTGTGTTCATGGCACTTGACCTTGCTTCTAAGGCATTCGCAGATATGGGTATTACATTTACAGTCAATGACTTGTCCGATGGTTCTCAGCTCTGGGATGGTATTAACGCTGATACAGTTGAAATGTGGGCAGCTGCATGGGGTGCTACGATCGATCCGGATATGTTCCAGATCTACTACTCTGATGTTGCCAACGGTGGTGCAAATCCGGGTGGTTCCAACTACATGTATGATATTGCAGATCCTCAGCTCGATCAGTTGATCATGGATGCTCGCTCTACGATCGATCAGGATGCTCGTAAGGGTATGTACAAGGCTTGCCTTGACATCATCATCGACTGGGCAGTTGAAATTCCTGTATACCAGAGAAAAGAAAGCGTTATTTTCTCTACAGAACGTGTTAATATGGACACTGTAGTCCAGGATGTTACTCCGTTCTACACATGGAGAAATGAGATCGAAACATTGGATCTTAAGTAATTCAGCTGAAAAACTTAAATAAAAGGTTAGATGAATGCGGAGGAGGTTTCGCTCTTCCGCATTCTTCTTTCTATATTTTCAACTTCAGCCGTTATGCAAGGAGAAGGAAGATATCTCTTTGCACAACGGTTGCAGTTCACTTTCAAATTGAGAGGAGGATATTCATGCGAAAGTATATTGTTAAACGTGTACTGATCTCAATCGGAATCCTGTTTGTGGTTTCGTTTTTGATCTATACGCTGATGCGTTGTCTTCCTACATCTTATGTAGAGAACCTTGCGCGTCAGAAATCACAGCAGCCTAATTCCAAGAGCTTCGAGGAGTGGATGGCCCAGCTATCTGCTGCTTATGGTATGGATAAGGGCATTATTCCCGGCTTCTTCAGCTGGCTTGGCAATGCATTCAGAGGTAACTTCGGCGATAGCTGGTTCTATACGGTACCTGTCACACAGAAGTTTACAGAAGTCATTGGCGTTTCCTTTGTTATGGGTGTTATTTCTTTGGTACTCCAGCTTGTTATTGCGATCCCGCTTGGTATTATCGCAGCTACTCATCAGTATCAGAAGTCTGACTATCTCATTTCTGTCTTTGCATTGGCTTGTATGTCCTTGCCGACATTCTTCATCGCATCCTTGTTGAAGCTTTTGTTCTCTGTAAAGCTTGGTTGGTTTGATCTGTATGGTCTTGTTGGTAGAAATTTTCAGCAGTTGAGTTCCTTTGGTCAGATCATGGATATGGCAAAGCATCTCATTCTTCCGATCATCGTTATTGTTTTGATCAGTATCGGTTCGTTGATGCGTTATACAAGAACAAATCTCCTTGAAGTTCTGCAGCAGGACTATGTACGTACTGCACGTGCAAAGGGTCTTCCGGAGCACAAGGTCATTTATAAACATGCTTTCCGCAATACTTTGATCCCGCTTGTTACTATGGTCGGTGGTTCTTTGCCGAGTTTGTTCTCCGGTGCCTTGATCACTGAGACATTGTTCATGATCCCGGGTATCGGTTATTGTTCTTATCAGGCGATGGTGCAGGGTGATATTCCGTTCTCCATGTTCTATATGACATTCATGGCAATTTTGACACTGGCCGGTAACCTGATCTCTGATATTTTGTACGCCGTAGTTGATCCGCGCGTACGTCTTGCGTAATTAAAAGGGGGATAAACTCATGTCTGAAGATAAAGATCTGAAGAAGAAAGAAGTCAATGACAGAAATGAGCGTTATTCTCTGAATGATGACAGACGAATCAAGACTCTTTCTCCGGGACAGTTGGTCCTGAAGCGTTTTTTCCGCAATAAGGTTGCCGTAGCCGGCTTGTTGATCCTTGTTGTTATGTTTCTGTTCTCTTTTGTGGGTGGTTGGATCTCGCCATATGGGGAAGATCAGGTATTCTACCGTAATGACTCAATGTCCAAAGATTTTGCGGCAGTTACAGAAAACTCTTCCTATCGTTACAGCGTAAAGGATCCTGCTGTCTTCAATTCTGTTGCACAGGCACAGGCTATGCTTGCAATCACTAAGAATGAATCTTCGGCCTCATACAATGGCATTACATACAACATTGTTAAGGAAGGTGAAGATTTCTATACAGTTGAAGTTGACGGTAAAGAAGTTGGTATGTGCTATATTGACATTGTCAATGCCAATGATGGTGCAAATCTTGACTATGACTATCAGTATGCTGCTTTGAAGGCATTTACAAATGGTCAGCCGTCTTTCGATTATAACGGTAAGACTCTTAATGTTGATAAAGAAGGTAATATCACAGACGGTAGCAACGATGTTGCTTATGTCAGTCGTTTTGTCGTAAAACCTGCCAATTCCGATGTCAAGTTCACAAAGTCTTGGAAGGAAGAACTTCTTGAGACGATCGAATCCGGCGATGAATTGTTCTCATTCAAGGGTGATGATGGTGAGACATATGAGTATGAGCTGGAATTCGATCCTGCAAAGAACATCTGGAACGTTATCCAGGAAAAGGAAACTCGCGTATTTGATACATATGCAGCCCCCAGCAAAGCACATTGGCTTGGTACTGATAAAAACGGTATGGATATGTTGACACGCCTTATGTACGGTGGTCGTGTATCTCTTGTCATCGGTTTCATCGTTCAGGCTATGGCTACTGTGATCGGTGTTGCTCTTGGTGGTATTTCAGGTTATTTCGGTGGTTGGGTCGATAACCTGATTATGCGTATCGTCGATGTATTCTACTGCATCCCGTCAATGCCACTTGTTATTATCCTTGGTTCTGCAATGGATGCTATGAAAGTCGATCCGCAGATCCGTATGCTCTATCTGATGCTTATTCTTGGCTTCCTTGGCTGGCCGAGCATGGCTCGTCTTGTCAGAGGTCAGATCCTGTCATTGCGTGAGCAGGAATATATGACAGCAGCAGAGGCTACAGGTCTCTCTGTTGGAAGACGTATCTTTAAGCATCTTGTACCTAACGTTATTCCGCAGATCATTGTATCTGTCACAATGGGTATCGGTGGTACGATCATCACAGAGTCCACTCTGTCATTCCTCGGTCTTGGTGTTAAATTCCCGTTTGCTTCATGGGGTAATATCATCAATGATGTCAACAACACATTCGTTCTTACAAATTACTGGTTCATTTGGATCCCGGCAGGTACGTTGCTTCTGTTGACTGTCCTCGCATTCAACCTTGCAGGTGACGGACTTCGTGATGCATTCGACCCGAGAATGAAGCGTTAAAGAAGGAGGTTTTACAGAAATGGCTAAGAAAAAAGCAGATGGATATTTATCCGTCAGAGAATCTCGTCAGATCTCCAAACGCAATAAGAAGATCACGGATTCTTATGAAAAGAAGATGAAGCGCAAAAACGTGCCTGAAAGTGAATACACAACAGTGATGAAGGATCCAAACAATGCTGTCGAATTCGACAATGTTCATACATACTTCTTCACTGACTCAGGTGTTGTTAAGGCCGTAGATGGTGTTTCATTCAATGTTCCGATCGGTAAGACTGTCGGTATCGTCGGTGAATCCGGCTGCGGCAAGTCTGTTACATCTTTATCCCTGATGCGTCTTTTGCAAAGACCTCAGGGCCAAACTGTAGAAGGTGAGATCCGTGTCAACATGGGGGATGGTAAGGCATATGATGTTACAAAGTGCCCGGATACCGTAATGCAGAAGCTTCGTGGTTCCAGAGTGTCTATGATCTTCCAGGAACCTATGACTGCTTTGAATCCGGTCTTTACGATCGGTAATCAGGTGGATGAAGTATTAATGCTTCATGACGGCAAGGATTGGACAAAGGAACAGGTCAAGGAAAAGACTATCAAAGTCTTGGAAATGGTCGGTATTGCCAATGCGACCGGCGTATATGATATGTTCCCTCATGAATTGTCCGGTGGTATGAGACAGCGTGTTATGATTGCTATGGCTCTTGCTTGTGAACCACAGTTGATCATCGCCGATGAGCCTACAACAGCTCTCGACGTAACGATCCAGGCGCAGATCCTCGATCTTCTCAGAGGCTTGAAGGATAAGATCAATGCTTCCATCATGTTTATTACACACGACCTTGGTGTCATTGCTGAAATGGCAGATTATGTCGTTGTAATGTATGCCGGACGTGTTATCGAAGAAGGCACGGCAGATGATATCTTCCATCATCCTGCTCATCCTTATACGATCGGACTTATGGCTTCCAAACCGGTTGTAGGACGTAAGGTAGATCAGCTTTACTCTATTCCTGGTAAAGTTCCGAACCCGATCAATATGCCGGATTATTGCTACTTCCGTGACAGATGCGAAATGAGAAAGCCGGAATGCAATGGGGAATATCCGCATATGATCCAGCTCTCTGATACACACCGTGTAGCTTGCTACCGTTATTATGAAGATAAGACAGTCTGGGGTTCTGCTGAAGAAGCTCTTGAGAATCTCAGCAAGCATATCGGAAATATTTCCGGTGAGGAGGATGCAGAATGAAAGAAAAGAATCCGAATATTGAGATCGATACTTCCTATACACCGATCGAACCGGATCCGCAGTATATTCTGCAGGTCAATAATCTGAAGAAGTATTTCCCGATCAAGGGTGGCTATGTTTCTAAAACAGTTGGTTATGTACGTGCGGTAGACGGTGTCTCATTCAACATTAAGCGTGGTACAACAATGGGTCTTGTAGGTGAGTCCGGTTGTGGTAAAACAACGACAGGTCGTACGATTCTTCGTCTTTCCGGTGAAAAGACTTGTGGTCAGGTATTGTTTGATGGCAAGGAAGTGTTTGATTACTCCAACAAGGAAATGCGTAAGTTGCGTACAGATATGCAGATTATCTTCCAGGATCCGTTCTCATCTTTGCAGCCGCGTATGCCGGTTGGCGAGATCATCGGTGAGGCTGTCCGTCAGCATCACATCGTTCCAGACAATGAGTATGATGCTTATATCGATCACATCATGGATGAGTGTGGTTTGCAGCCGTTCCAGAAGGAACGTTATCCTCATGAATTCTCCGGTGGTCAGAGACAGCGTATCTGCATTGCTCGTGCACTTGCATTGAATCCTAAGTTCATCGTATGTGACGAGCCTGTATCTGCATTGGATGTTTCTATTCAGGCACAGATCATCAATCTTCTGAAGGATCTTCAGAAAAAGCATGATCTTACATATCTCTTCATCTCTCACGATCTTTCTGTTGTTGAGCATATCTCTGATACAGTTGGTGTTATGTACCTCGGTAATATGGTCGAGTTCGGTTCTACAGAGCAGATCTTCAAGAATCCGCTTCACCCTTATACACAGGCATTGCTTTCCGCAATTCCTGTTCCGGATCCGGACGCTAAGATGAATCGTATTGTTCTCGAGGGATCCATTCCTTCTCCGGCCAATCCACCTAAGGGATGCAAGTTCCATACGAGATGTCGTAAATGTATGGAGTGTTGTGGTGAGACAGCTCCCAGATGGCTTGAGGCAGAGCCGGGGCACTTCGTTGCATGCCACTTGTACGATAACGTAAAGTGAAAAATAAAAGAGAATACGATGATGATGACGGTAGAACTGTAGTGGATATGAGAGGTGTGGAAAGGATGCCATTATTCGGCTCCATAACACCTCCGTCCCGCCGGGAATTGGAAGCACCATCGGAAAAGAGAAAAAAACCGGCATGGGAGGATGAATTTCATCTGACCGGTAAGGAAAAGTTCTGGTATATCATGGGAACTTTAAAAGCAGCTTTGTTGATTGCTCTTGCTTATATTATCGGACTTGGTCTGATCGTTGGAGCAATGGTTCTTTTCTTCAAGATGACCGGAAATGGTTAAAACAGCATGTTTATGAACATGCTGTTTTTTTGTGCATAAAGAAGAAATGAAGGTTTGTGAAAAAATCACATCTTTGTTGACTTTTCAAGTGCCAGTGTAATAATAATGTATGTTTTTCTAGCTCTTGGTTATAACACGTAAGGAAGTGATGAAATGGAAATAGAAGCAATCCAGAAGCTTATCGCGACGGACGAGAAGGTACGTCAAGATATTCGGAATGTGTATGAGGAAAGAAAACAAGAAAAACAGGCATTGGAAGATGAAAAAAAGAAATTGTCGGATGAAGCCTGGGATCGCGTACATAAGACGGTGGATCAGACAAAGAAAGAACTTGATGAAAAGATCCGAAAGGATGATGAACTGAATCAAGCATATTTTAAAAAGACATCTGCACATCTGCAGCAACAGTACGATCAAAAAAAGCTTGAATGGAGGAAAGAACTCTATTTAAGAGTTCTTTCCGATAAGGAGACAGACGAATGAGTTCTGAAGGCGCACTTGCCGCAAAAGCAAGGGCAATGTTTGGAGAAAGACTTGGTGCCGACGAATATGAAGCACTAATGCAGAAAAAATCGGTTGGAGATATTGCGGCATTTTTGAAGAACAATCCGCTTTATCATGCTACGTTGGAGGGCATTAATGAGAAAGCCGTTCATCGTGGACAGCTTGAAGTACTGCTCAGAATGAATTTGTATCATCGTTTGAAGAAACTGATCCGTTACGGCAATGAAAAAGATGAAGAATTTATGGTTGCCGCAACAATGAACACAGAACTTTCCATGATCTTGACATGTGTTCGAACGTTAATGAATCCGGACAGTGATGAACGAGAGCAATTGATACAGGAATTACCGCTTTATGCGGCAGGTCATATGTCATTTGACATTTCCAAATTGGCAGTCATACAGACGTATGATGAATTGCTGGATCTGTTGCAAGGAACGAGATATTTTGAAATGGCACTGCGTCATCGTACGGCAGTGATGTCAGAGATGGATTATGTTGCTTTGGCTCATGATTTGCGAGAGGTCTACTTTCACAGTCTTGAAGAGATGGCAGAGCATACATGCAAAGGGGAGGAGAAACAGTCACTTTTGCATATGATCAATCTTCGTGCTGAGCTGGAAAACATTGCAGTTATTTATCGTTTGAAGAAGTATTTTTCATTGACACCTGTCGAGATCGAAGCAGAAGTCACACCTCGATATTGTTTATTTAATGCGAAAGAAATCGAAAGGTTGATACAGAACGGAAGTGCGGATGATGTACTTCATGCCATGGAGCAGAAGTACAAGAGATACATTCGTGAAAAAAAATTCGTTTATATCGAAAACTACACGGAAAACATTGAGTATCGTATGTACTATAGTGTTTTGCAAACAAACATGGATGCGCATTTGATCCTGCTTAGCTATCTACAGCTTTCAATGATTGAGATCCGTAATGTGATCAATATTATTGAAGGTGTCAGATATAACGTGCCTAAGGATAAGATCCGTGTCATGCTTGTATATTAGAAAGGGGTCAGCGAATGGCAATCGTTAAAATGAAATTCGTTGAAGCCGCAACGGATAGTGAACATCTTGATGAGATGCTTTCCAGAGGTGTTGCCTCAGGAATGCTGCATGTTGAACCGGCAGCCAATATCGTTACGGAAGAAAACGGAGGAAAGATCCTTTCCCGAGAGAACCCATATGCAGGGTTTCGGCAAACTTTGCAGAACTTTGCACATGCCACAGGTTTCTCATTTAATGAAGAACACAAAGCGGAAAGGAGCTACAGTGAGGAGGAAATTGCATCATTTCTTGATGAACTGAATGAGAAATTCGGTATTACAAGTGATGCGGAAGAAGTCATCCTTACACCTGACGATGAGAAAGCACTGGAAGAGTTGAGTGTTTGTGGTTATGAAAGGATCCATGCGTGCAACTATCTGAACTTTGGCTTCGGTCGTCTGCCAAGGGAGAGCTTTCCAAAACTGTCTTTGTACAGAGATAATATCTTTGTACATCATCGTCTTCATGAAAATAAGCAGTATATATGGATGGTATACGTGACAAGTGATTCTTATGCGGAAGAAGTTCATAAGATCTTTGATTCATTGTATTTTGAACCGATTGAGATTCCCTCGATCGATGTTCATAAACTGCTTCATGAATATGAAGATAAATTAAATGATATCAATGCATATTGCAAAGAAGAAGATGTATTGATCTGTGATTATCAGTATGTGTGTGAATACGAAGATAAGTTCACGCTGTCCGGCTTTGTAAAAGCATCGGATGTAGATGCATATCAAAAACAGTTTGATTCCATTCCTGTGAAATTCACGGTACATGAACCTTCTGAAGTTCCACAGTTCAAGTGTCCTACATTGTTGAAGAACAACTGGTTCTCAAAACCGTTTGAAATGTTCGTGGAGATGTACAGTCTGCCGGCATATGACGATTTTGATCCCACAACATTCTTGGCAGTGACTTATTGCTTACTGTTTGGCATCATGTTTGGTGATCTTGGGCAAGGACTTGTATTGATGCTGATAGGGCTGCTTCTGGAGAAGAAGGGTAAGCTCTTTGGAGTCGTAGGACGTATTGGCATTGCATCATCCATCTTCGGCTTCCTGTTTGGTTCTGTCTTCGGTTATGAAGATCTGCTGAACCCGATCCATCAGAGTCTGTTTCATGTCAGAGAAAAGCTATTCAATGTCATGGACAGTTCCAGTACTATGGTACTTCTGATCGGTGCATTGATGATCGGTGCCGTGTTGATCATTTCTTCACAGTTGCTGAATATTTGGAATAATGCCCGACATAAAAAATGGAGCGAAGTACTTGTGTCGCCAAATGGTATCGTGGGACTTGTATTCTATGTATATTTGATTGCGGCAGCCGGTTCTTTGCTGATGGGGGGAAGTTCTGTAATCCTCTCTCCGTTCATGATCGTGCTATTTGCGGTATTGCCGCTTGTATGTTTCTTGATGCAGGAGCCACTGCATAATCTGATCGAACATCGTCCTGTAAAGCCTAAAGAGGGCTGGGGCGGATACTTTATGCAGAGCATCTTTGAAGTCATTGAGGTACTGCTGTCCTTTATGACAAACTCAATGTCTTACCTGCGTGTCGGCGGTTTTGTATTGTCTCATGCCGGTATGATGTTGGTCGTTATGACACTGGTTAAGATGACAGGTGGATTTGGACCTGTCGTCGTTGTGATCGGCAATATCTTCGTTATGTGCTTGGAAGGTCTTGTCGTCGGTATTCAGGCTTTGCGTCTGGAATACTATGAAATGTTCTCTCGCTACTATAATGGTGGCGGAAGAAAGTATGAAGCTTTAACTGCTGAGGCAGAATGATAAAAATCTGGAGGAAAAAATTATGTTGTCAATGAGTGAAATTATTATCCCGTTCATCGCTGTACTGCTGATCGTCAGCCCGCTTTACATGATCTTCAAAGGAGGTATCAACCGTAAAAATGCAAAGTCCAGGATCATTGCACAGATCTCTGTGTTTGCAGGTGCATTCCTGATCTGTCTCCTTGTTCAGGCAAATCAGTTCACAGCTCTTGCTGAGGATGCAGCAGCTGCAGGTGCTACAAGCTCTGCCGGTCTTGGCTTTATTGCTGCAGCTATCTCTACAGGTGCATCTTCGCTTGGTGCAGGTCTTGCCGTCGCCAAGGCTGCTCCTGCTGCTATCGGTGCTATCTCTGAGAATCCTGATAACTTCGGTAAGGCAATGATCTTCGTTGCCCTCGGTGAAGGTATTGCCATTTACGGTCTCTTGATCTCCATTCTGATCATTAACCAGTTGTAAGAGGAATGAACCATGAGAGCATTCTGCATCAGTGACAACACGGATACCGTTATTGGAATGCGTCTTGCGGGCATTGAAGGCACAGTATTGCATCATCGTGCAGAGATCCTGCAAAAGCTGGACGAGCTGATCCACGATGACAGTATTGCAATCATTCTGATGACGACCAAAAGCATTGAGCCGGTTGGTGATGTAGTATCCGATTATAAGCTGAACATGCCAAAGCCTTTGATCGTAGAGATCCCGGATCGACATGGATCCGGAAACATCGGTGAGACCATCGATTCCTACATCAGTGAGGCAATCGGTGTGAAACTGTGAGGTGAAGTACGTGGAGAATAATGAAGAAAAAATTCTGAGAGAGATCGAAAGTGATGTCAATTCCAACGCTGAGCTTATTAAAGCGATGGTAGAGGGAGAGACAGCGGCTTTACGTGAAGATCAGATCTCCTTCTTCAAGGAATCTCTGAAAAAAGAAACAGAGACATACCTGGAAAAGGAACTGAGCGATCTTCGTCTGTACGCTGCCACTAAGTCATCCCGTGACAAGATGAATACAAAGAAAAATCTGCTCGCTTTGCGTCAGAATCTTGCAGATGAACTGTTTGCGGATGTCCGCAATGATCTGGAGAAGTTTACAGCTTCTTCAGATTATTCTGTTTATCTGGAAAAGAATCTGGCTCATTGCGATGTGACCGAGAAAGGAATCTTCCTTTGTCGACCGGAACATTGCAACCTGATGAAAAAAGTTCTTGCTAAAGCAGGATTGCATAATGAAGTAAAAGAAAAGTATTTGGGAATCGGTGGATTCCTGTATCAAGATGTACAGCAGGGGATCGAGTACAGCTGTGTTTTGGAAGAAAGATTGCATGACCAGATCGAATGGTTCCGCAATCATTCCGGTTTCCGTATTGAAGAAAGCGAGGATCGGGCATGAGTGAAAAAATCTATTCGATCAACGGATCGATCATCTCTGTATTGAATGCAGGTTCCCTGGCTATGCGTGAGATGGTATACGTCGGTGAGAAGAAACTTCTAGGCGAAGTCATCAGGATCGATAAGGTACGCACGATGATCCAGGTCTATGAGTCTACAACAGGACTGAGACCGGGAGAACCGGTCGTAGGTTCCGGAAGTCTTCTGAATGCTACACTTGGTCCCGGTATTTTGAGAAATATCTATGATGGTATTGAACGTCCGTTGGAAAAGATTGCGGAAGAGCAGGGGGCTTTTATTACAGAAGGTAAATCCGTTCCTTCTATCGATGCAGACAAAAAGTGGGATGTAACGATGAAGATAACGGAAGGTGATATCGTCACCGAAGGTCAGATCTTTGCCACATGTCCTGAAACATCTTTGATCGAGCATCGTTCTATGATTCCGTATGGTGTAAACGGCAAGGTTATTCGTGCGGTGAAGAGCGGTTCTTATACAGTAGATGATGTCTTGGCTGTTATTAAAGACGAAACGACGGGGAAAGAAACAGAAGTTATGCTTAAGCAGCAGTGGCCGATCAGAAATCCCCGTCCGATCGCCGAAAGAGAACCTATTTCCATGCCATTGATCACCGGTCAGCGTGTTGTGGATACGATGTTTCCAATCGCTAAGGGCGGATCCAGTGCCTTGCCGGGTGGTTTTGGTGCCGGCAAGACCATGATGCAGCATCAGATCGCCAAGTGGTGTGATGCTGATATCATCGTATATGTTGGTTGTGGTGAACGTGGAAACGAGATGACGCAGGCTCTGGAAGAGTTTACGGAATTGACAGACCCGAAATCCGGCAAGCCATTGCTTGACCGTACAGTATTGATCGCTAATACCTCCAACATGCCTGTTGCCGCTCGTGAAGCAAGTATCTATACCGGTGTTACGATTGCTGAGTACTACCGTGATATGGGTTATCATGTTGCACTGATGGCCGATTCCACATCCCGTTGGGCAGAGGCTCTGCGTGAGATCTCCGGTCGTTTGGAGGAAATGCCGGCCGAAGAAGGTTTCCCGGCATACCTTCCCAGCCGTATTGCACAGTTCTATGAACGTGCAGGATATGTCAAAACATTGGGGGGGGACAAGGGCTCTGTTACATTGATCGGTGCCGTTTCCCCACAGGGTGGTGACTTCTCAGAGCCGGTCACTGCAAACACAAAGAGATTTGTCAGATGCTTCTGGGCTTTGGATAAATCTCTTGCCTATGCAAGACACTACCCATCTATGAACTGGACCGACAGTTACTCTGAATATATTGACGATCTGTCTCATTGGTACAGCCAGAATGTTGCCCGTGACTTCTTGGATCTGCGTGCAGAGATGCAGGCTATTCTCCATGAAGAAAGCAATTTGATGGAAGTCGTCAAGCTGATCGGTTCCGACGTATTGCCGGAAGATCAGAAGCTGACATTGGAGATCGCGCGTGTTATTCGTGTTGGTTTCCTTCAACAGAACGCATTCCATAAAGACGATACTTCCGTCCCTATGGAAAAGCAGTATAAGATGCTTAAGGTCATCGACTATTTGAAGACAGCCTGTGAGCGCGTCATCAAGAGAAAAGTTCCTGTTTCTTTGATCACTAAGACAGGTATTTTTGAACAGATCATTTCGATCAAGTATGATGTCCCCAACGATAAGCTGGAGATGCTCGATGCATATCCGGCTAAGATCGATGAAGCATTGGACAGTATTGAATAGAAAGGAGGGCATTCATGAGCCTTCAGTTATTAGGTCTTAGCGATATCAAGGGTTCGCTGATCGCCCTCGACCATGTTAAGGATGTTTCCAATGAGGAAATGGTCAGCATTCAGCTGCAAGATGGATCTGAAAGGATCGGACGTGTAGTTGAGATCGAAGGAGAAAGAGCGATCATTCAGGTATTCCAGGGTACAGATGGAATGTCCAAGGTGAACGTAAAGACAAAACTCCTTGGTCATCCTATGGTCTTGGGACTTTCCAAAGAGATTCTTGGTCGTACATTTAATGGTATTGGTGCTCCGATCGATGGTTTGGGTGATGTATATCCTGAAAAATTCGAGGATGTAAACGGAAAACCGTTGAATCCGGTATCACGTGTATATCCGCGTAACTACATTCAAACAGGTATTTCCAGCATCGATGGTTTGAATACTTTGATCAGAGGTCAGAAACTTCCGATCTTCTCGGGTTCCGGTCTTCCTCATGATCAGCTTGCCATTCAGATTGTTCGTCAGGCAAAGCTCACAGGTGATGATGCGGATAATTTCTGTATCGTCTTCGGGGCTATGGGCGTTAAGAACGACGTAGCCGACCTCTTCAAGAGATCTTTTGAAGAAACAGGTGTTATGGAAAAAGTAGTCATGTATGTCAATCTTTCCGATGATCCGATTATTGAAAGAATGATGACGCCACGTTGTGCTTTGACAGCTGCCGAATATCTTGCCTATGAGTGTGATATGAATGTACTTGTTATCTTGACGGATATGACTTCTTATTGTGAAGCGGTACGTGAATTCTCTTCCAGTAAAGGTGAGATCCCTTCCCGTAAGGGTTATCCCGGATATCTGTACAGTGACTTGGCGGAGTTGTATGAAAGAGCCGGTATTGTCAAAGGCGGTAAAGGATCTGTTACGCAGATCCCTATTCTCACCATGCCGAATGATGATATTACCCACCCTGTTCCTGACTTAACAGGTTATATCACCGAAGGACAGATCGTATTGGATCGTGATCTTTACCTCAAGGGCATCAATCCCCCCATCGGAATCCTTGCTTCCCTATCTCGTTTGATGAAGGATGGCATCGGTGAAGGATATACACGAAAGGACCACCAAGATGTTGCCAACCAGCTGTTTGCTTCGTATGCCAAGGTGCAGGATGCAAGATCTCTTGCGTCTGTCATCGGTGAAGATGAATTATCGGAAATGGATAAGAAGTACATGGAATTCGGTCGTCGCTTTGAAAGTATCTTCATAGGCCAGGGCACGCGTACAAATCGTTCTATCCAGGAAACATTGAATCTTGGTTGGGCATTGCTTTCCACATTGCCTGTATCTGCTTTGGATCGTCTGGACCCTCAGTTGATCAAGGAAAATTACGATCCGGAACATGCTGAGCGCACGATCAGTCTCATCATGCAGCAGGAGGAAGCATAAATGGCGGGCGTTCCTGCAACAAAAGGAAATCTGATCAAGGCAAGAAAGTCACTGGCACTGGCCAAAAACGGCTATGAGCTGATGGACCGTAAGAGAAATATTCTCGTGCGGGAAATGATGTCGGAGATCGAAAAGGTCAAGGCCCTGAGAGATGAGATCTCAGAAGCATATTCGACAGCATATTTTCTCTTGCAGCAGGCCAATATGTACTCCGGCATCATTGACAATGTTGCTAAGGAGATCAAGCAGGACAAGTCCATTCATGTGACCTATCGCTCTGTTATGGGGGTGGAAGTTCCTAAGGTCGTATATAACAAGGAAGATGCAGATATCATTCCATATGGCTTGCGTGAATCAAACTCCCGTATCGATGAAGCGTATTTTGCGTTTCAAAAGGTAAAAGACATCACGATGACTTTAGCGGAGGTAGACAACACCGTCTACCGCCTTGCTCATGCCATCTCTACAACACAGAAGAGAGCCAATGCATTGAAGAATATCGTGATTCCAAGATATGAAGAGCAGATCCGTACGATGACAGCGGATCTGGAAGAAAAGGAGAGAGAGGAATTCTCTCGTATGAAGGTCATTAAGGCCAACAAGGAGAAACAGAATGTCAATGAATGAGAAAGAGCGCATTATCGCGCTTTCCGATATGTTCGCACCATCCGGCTTTGAAGACGATGCGGCAGCATTTGTCAGACAAGAACTCTCTGAATATGAAACAGTTGAAGATCATATGCGCAATGTCCGTTGTGTAAAAGAAGGCAACGGTCCTATGATCATGCTGGATGCACATATGGATGAAGTGGGTCTTATCGTACATGCCATTAAACCTAACGGCACGATGCGCATCCTCACTCTGGGGGGGATGCAGGCACAGTCTCTTGGTGCCCAGGAATTTATGATCCGTACAGATGAAGGAAAGACGGTAAAAGCTGTTGTGGCAGCCAAGCCTCCGCACTTCATGAGTGCTTCCGATCGTAGTCATACAGTAACGATCGATGATCTTGTACTTGATTGCGGTACTTCAAGTAAAGAAGAAACAGAGGCATTGGGAATCCATATTGGGTCCCCGGCTGTTCCTTGTACAAAGTGCGTGTTGGATGAAGAGAGAGGTGTTCTCTATGGCAAAGCATTTGATGATCGTATTGGTGTGGCTGCACAGATCGAAGTCATGAAGAGGATCAAAGATATGGAACTTCCTTGCCGTGTAGGTGGCAGCTTCTCTGTTCAGGAAGAAGTCGGAGAACGTGGGGTAAAGTGTAATGCTCGGGCATTGCGACCAGATGTCATGATCTGCTTTGAAGGATGTCCGGCAGATGATACTTTCTCAGAAGGATATATGGTGCAGGCAGCTATGGGGAAAGGTGTAATGTTGAGACATATGGATGTCTCCATGATCACAAACTGGAGATTCCAGAAGCTTGCCCTGGATACCGCACGTGAAAACGGCATTCCGGTGCAGGAGTCCGTCCGTAAAGGCGGTGGAACGAACGGTGCTATGATCAATGCGGAATACGGTGTTCCGGCGATCGTTATCGGTGTTCCGGTCCGTTACATCCATAACTGCAGTTGCATCATGAAGTATTGTGATTATGAAGCGGCGATCGATCTTGCTATGGCATTATTGCCTAAACTTGATCAGGAAACGGTCGACAGTCTTTAAGTTATGAACAGAAGCAGGTTCATCTGAACCTGCTTTTCTTTGAACGTGAATGGAAATAACAAATACGTATGATCTGTGACATTGAATGCCAAAAAAGTGAATGATATAATGAAATAAGTGGAGGTTAGAGATATGGCATTTGATAGATTGAAGAACTTCATTGCTCCGGTAGAAGACGATGAAGAAGATGGAGGCGAACAATTGGAATACAGAGAAAGTGAAGTAAAGCCGATCAGCTCTTACGAGTCCAAGTCAACGACAGTAAGCAATATCCCCGATAATGCATCCATGTCGTTGTTTGAACCTCGTGCATTTGAAGAGTGCGAAGAGATCGCGCGTCATTTGAAGGCAAACCGTGCTGCTGTTGTCAATCTGCATAGATTGCAGAGAGATTTTGCACAGCGTACAATCGATTTTCTGACAGGTGTTGTCTTTGCATTGGACGGAACGATCCAGAAGATCGGACACAATGTTGTCTTGTGTGCACCGAAGAATGTTACAGTCAGTGGTGAGATCAAGATCGACGGCGATGATGATTGATCATGATCCATATGCGTCTTTGGCGGCGCACTTGAAGGATTTACAGGAGAAGAGCGAACGATGGCATACCCATACCAGCTCTTCTTTTCTGAATGAAGAAGAACAGGCTGCCATGAGCAGAATGTTCCCGGAAGGACCGTATATCCGCTATGACGGAGGCTATGAGGGGGCACAAAGACGCAAGATCATTTTCCGCTATGACGAAGATGATAATTGGACAGATGTTGTATGCATCGGGGCGAAGATCGATCAACGTTTTCGGAAGATCACCCATCGGGATGTACTTGGTGCAATGATGCATTTGCAGATCGAGAGAAATACGACCGGTGATCTTTGGGTGGAAGAAGATCATATCTACATCTATACTACAGCGGACATGGCACCGTTTCTTGTTTCCGATTTGATGAGAGTCAATCAGTTGAATGTTTCTTTTGAAATCCTTATGGATCATCCGATCCAGATATTCAATACAAAAGAATTACATGTTGTGATGGCAAGTGAAAGAGCGGATGCTGTTGTTGCGGCATTGACACATTGTTCACGCTCACAAGCGAAGGAACTGATCAGGGCAGGTGCAGTGCAGCTTGATCATGTGATGCTTGAAGAGCCGGATGAAGTGTGCAATAATAACGTTGCGATTTCGATCAGAGGGATCGGTCGTTTTGTTTATCTGGGATATGACAGGACGACAAAGAACGGTCGGATCGCAGCAGTGTTCCGGCAGTATATCTAAGGGGTGATCGTTTTGACAGCAAAAAGGCCGACATTTCGCGTGATGAAAAATGGATATGACCGATTTGCCGTTGACGATGCTGTTGAAAAGTATGCTGCACAGGTGGAAGATCTTGAAAAAAGACTTTTGATCTATCAAAGGCAATTGTCTGACTATCAGGATAGGATATCCGCTTTGGAAAAGAAATGTTCGGACATGTCATCGTCATTAGATGCGAAGATCGCTCAAGCGGATGATATTGCACGATTATCACTGCGAGAGGCAAACGATATTATCTCCAATGCTCGTAAAAATGCCGATCAGCTCATACATGAAGCGATAGAGACATCGCAATTGATCTTGAAAAATCTCGGTGAACTCTCCGAGCAGGCCAAGACGGTAAAAAAAGATATGTACGATGAGTTGGATGATTTGAAGGAACAGTTGGATAAGTTTGAAATTCCGGATCTTCCTGATTCTGAGTGGTTGGAGGAAGCCGATAAGAGAATGCGTTGATCAGGACGTGCTTCTCTGCATGGATCTTAAGAGAGTCTGTAGTTGGTGCAAGCAGACGTGAAGTGCAGATGCAAGACATCACCTGTGAGCAATCGTATTTCCTGCGTTAAAGGATTTTGAGGTGCACAGTTTTTGGCTGTGAACTAAGGTGGTACCGCGTTTCTACGTCCTTAGAGATAAGGACGTTTTTATTTTATGAAAAGGAGAAAGCAAGATGGATTACAAGAGCACATTGCACATGCCACAGACATCATTTGAGATGCGTGGCAATCTGCCGAAGAAAGAACCGGGTATTCTGAAGCAGTGGGAAGAAAACAACTATTATCAGGATCTTTTGCAGCATCACAAAGGACAGAAAGCATTCGTTCTTCATGACGGTCCTCCGTATGCCAACGGCAACCTTCACGCCGGTACTGCGATGAACCGTGTGATCAAAGACTTTATCAATAGAACCCATGCTATGAGTGGTTACTATACACCATATTTTCCGGGGTGGGATACACATGGTCTTCCGATCGAGAATGCCATTCAGAAGCTTGGCGTTGATCGTAAGAAGCTCAGCCCTGCTGATTTCCGCCGTAAATGTGATGAATATGCACATGATCAGATTGCACAGCAGATGGCAACCGAGAAGAGACTCGGACAGATCGCCGATTACGATCATCCGTATATCACTCTGACAAAGGAATTTGAGGGCAGACAGGTCCGCAATTTTGAAAAGATGGCACTGGATGGTTTGATCTTCCAGGGATTGAAGCCTGTATACTGGTCTCCGTTTAACGAGACGGCAGTAGCCGATTCCGAGATCGTATACAAAGATGTTAAAGATGCTACGATCTATCTGGCATTTCAGGTTGCGGACGGCAAGAGTATCCTCAACAGCGACGATTACTTTGTTATCTGGACGACCACACCTTGGACTATCCCTGCCAATGAAGCGGTATGTCTCAATGAACTGTATGATTATGTAGAAGTTCAGACAGAGAAGGGGAAATTGATCTTCTTGGCACAGTTTGCAGATAAGCTTCTGGATAAATTCGGACTGGAAAATCAGGGTGTTCTGCGTACATTCAAAGGCAAGGAATTGGAAGGCATCACATATCACCATGCAGTTCTCGATAAGGAATGCCCGGTATTGCTTGGCAGCCACGTCACTGATGAAGATGGTACAGGTGTTGTACATACAGCAGGTGGTCATGGTATGGACGACTTCATCGTTTGTTCCAAGTACGGCATTGCTCCAATCAATACAGTAGACGCATCCGGAAAGATGAATGCAGAAGCAGGTAAGTATGAAGGCATGTTCTTTGAAGATTGTTCCAAAGCCATCATTCATGATATGTCCGAAAAGGGCATCCTGCTCTGTGTTGAAAATATCACGCATAGCTATCCGCATGACGATCGTTTGAAAAAGAAGGTCATCTTCCGTGCTGTAAAGCAGTGGTTCTGCTCTATCGACAAGATCAAGCCGGAATTGCTCGATCAGATCGACAATAAGGTAAAATGGCACAACTCTTTCGGTCAGAAGAGAATGCATAACATGATCCAGGACAGAGGTGACTGGTGCATTTCCAGACAGAGACTTTGGGGTGTTCCGATTCCGATCTTCTATTGTGAAGACGGCTCTCCGATCATCGAAAAAGAAGTATTTGATCATGTTGCAGACTTGTTTGAACAGTATGGTTCCAACGTCTGGTTCGAAAGAGAAGCCAAAGATCTTCTTCCGGAAGGATATACAAACGAGAAGTCTCCAAACGGCATCTTCACAAAGGAAAAGGACATTATGGATGTTTGGTTTGATTCCGGTTCTTCCTGGAGAGAATTGGAAGCACGTGGTCTGGATTTCCCATGTGACCTGTACTTTGAAGGTTCCGATCAGTACAGAGGTTGGTTCAACAGTTCTTTGATCGTCAGCACAGCTGTTACAGGCAAGGCTCCTTACAAGGAAGTGTTGTCACATGGTTATGTTGTGGACTCCAAGGGTGAAAAGATGTCAAAGTCCGTCGGTAATGTCGTTAATCCGATGGATATCATTGAAAAGAACGGTGCGGATGTATTCCGCCTTTGGGCGATGGTATCTGACTTTAAGCAGGATCTTAAACTTGGCCCAAGTAACATCAAACAGGTATCTGATCAGTATAGAAAGATCAGAAACACATTCCGTTTCCTGCTTGGCAATGTTGATGCGTCCGACTTCGATCCGAAGAAAGATATGATCGCATACAATGATCTGGAAACTGTCGATCAGTATGTTCTTGTCGTATTGAACGATGTTGTCAAAGCTGTTAAGGAAGACGTTTTAAAGTATGACTTTGTTGCGGCAAACAAGGAACTTATGAATTTCATGGTCAATGAGCTCTCTTCCTACTATTGTGATTTCACAAAGGATATCCTGTACTGTGAGAAGAAGGATGACCACAGAAGAAGACAGGTGCAAACAGTTTACTGGACAGCTTTGGATAAGCTTGTCAAACTGTGGGCTCCGTTCCTTGTTTATACAATGGAAGAAGTATGGCAGCATTTTACAGATGATAGTGAAAAGTCTGTTCATAATACGGAATTCCCGGCCGACGAAGCATATGAAAATGCGGCTGTGGTAAGAGAAGAAGGCAAAAAGATGATGGAAGTACGCAGTGTTGTCTTGAAGTCTCTCGAAGAAGCAAGAAACGAAAAGCTGATCAAATCCAATCAGGAAGCATCCATCTCCTTGGCTGCTCCGGAAGATCTTACAGCTTTGCTCTCGGCTCAGCTTGGTGATAAGGTAAGTCAATGGCTCATCGTTTCTCATACTGATCTGTCCAATGCGGATGAGATCCGTGTCAAGGTAAGCAAAGCGGAAGGCGTTAAGTGCCCGAGATGCTGGAATTACAGCACAGAGGCTGATGAAGAAGGTCTCTGCCCTCGTTGCCGTGCTGCTTTGAACAAGTAATACTCTTATCAAGGACTCTTGCACAAGAGTCCTTTTCTTATTTTCAAAAACAAAGTACCATAGTTATTATGGAAAACAGAGTGGATCTATTGCGTATCGGTCTCAAGAAGCTGGAAAAGCATATTCCTTCTTCTGTCGAGGAGATGCTTGTGTATTATGAAAAACATCCGGATATGCGGGATATGAAGACGATAGGCGGATATACCTACATCATCTTTGCATGGCCGGAACAGGAATATGAAAGGGTCGTGTTACTTGTATTTGAAGGTAGTACGATCATTGCCGATCTTGCGGCAGTCCATTGTAGTCAGAATGTTTTGATGAACAGTGTCACATTCTACAATGCCATGTCTAACGAATCCGATTGGATGTATTTGGAACATGACATCTTGAATGAAATGCTTCATCCGGAATTTGTTTATCCGTTTTGTGAGACAGGGGATGGGCGTCATTTTGAGGGCGAAGCATTGATGTACACAAATGCCTATGTTACACGTTCCTATCGACGAAAGGGCATCTTTCGTAGGATGGACAGTATGGCTCGTTCGTTTGCCTTAAGATATGTCACTGAACGATCAGAGCTTGCTTCGATCCTGGCTATGGATCCGGATGTGGCATGTTATGGACCGGATACTCCCAAAGAACCTTATATCTATTCTTTCGAGAAAGATGAACCTGTACGTAGGTTGAACGCCGAGATCGCCCGTAGGGTAGGATATGAACCGATCAAGATGGAAGAGATTGAACCCGATCCGAACGGAGATGGAACAAAACTATGGTTTTGCATTCATAGAGAGACATCGGTGATTATATAAGTGGATCAAGACAGTTGGACATGTGATGTTCAACCGGAATATCTGCTTTTTTTATGCATAGTCATCAAACATAAAAAGTCTGATGCTCTGTATGCGAGGATCAGACTTAGTGCTCTGTTATAAAATTGTAAAATCAAGGACCCGAAGTTTGATGTAAAAGCTACTTGCGGATTCCAAAACCAAGGATCTGGTTTGGTTGCAGAGGATGCTTGATCAGGTAATCATGGATCCCTGTATAGTCATCGATCACATGATATTCCAAAGTTTTCCAATCTTTTTTAAGATCATGTGCAGCCAGGAAGTCTTCCACACCGACCCGCATGCTTTCCTCGGGAATCAATGCGATCCTTGCGGAATAGTCATCCAGCCAATTCCACCCTTGTACAACTTCCATCTCATCAGGAAGCTTATCTCTGTACATGACACTCAGATAGTCGCAGTTGGATCCTCTGCCGTTATAGTAATAGGTATTGCCGATATAACGGTCTCTGTTTGCGTCCATATAGACGATGATGATATTTTGAAACAAATCCAGATCTTCATTAAATGTAATTACTTCAGTCATATAACAACCTCCATTATGATATTACCACTTGGTGATAACACGGCAATGCACGTGGAAACATACAAAAGGATTTTTATTCTACTCGCAAGGATTTTGGTGTATTTGTGCGTGATCAGGATCTTATTTTGTTGTTAGGATAGCCGAAAGAGGCCAGTGATCGCTTGGATATATGCCGTCATAGCATTCTTTGTGTACGATGCAGTCTTTTCCCGTTACGTTGCCAAAGATCAGAATATGATCTATCGGACGATTATGGTGAGCCAATGTAGATACTTTACCACGTAAGGTCGTACCAAGGGCATTTGTGGCAAGATCATAGAATCCGTTGTCATGCATGATGTGGATCGCTTCAGAATCAGGATCGGTATTGAAATCACCGGTCACGACTGTGAAGGAACCTCGCATCGTATGCTTGGCAAGATCGATCAGAGCTTTTGTTTGAGCGGTGCGGATGGATTCACGTCCATGATCGAGATGCAGATTGATCATAGTGAAAACTTCTTTCGTTTCTTTATCTTGCAACACTGCAAAGACGGCTATGCGGGGAAAGATGGAAGTGATGAATTTACTGGCCGGAACATAGGGAGTCTTAGAAAGCCAGAAAGTCTTGCTGTCGATCAGATCGAATTTATCTTTCCGATACAGTATGGCATTGCTTTCATTGAAGAATCTTTTGTTCGTTCTCCTGTATCTGCCGGTCATGGCATATCTGTCATAGAGTGATGCAAGATGTTTTTCGGAGAATGGTGTGAGTTCCTGGACACCAATGATATCGGGCTGTTCTTGATCGATCAGTTTCAGGATCGAAGCACTTCTTGTTGTAAACCTGCTCCGTCCGAAGTCGTATATGTGATTGATAAGCAGGTTGAATGTCATGATCTTGTAGTTCATAACTCAATTGTAATCCATTTCCCAAAAAAAACATCTCCGAAGAGATGTTTGATGTCGATCAGAACTCAAGTTTCTTGAATCCTTCCCAAGGAAGACCTGCTCTGCCGAAATGACCGTAGTTTGTTGTTGTACGGTAGATCGGTCTTTGCAGATCCAGCTCATGAATGATGTTTGATACAGAGAAATCAAAGTTCTTGTTCACGATGTTCAGGAGTTCCTCATCACTGTATTTGGATGTTCCAAATGTATCGATCGTAATGCTGAGAGGTCTCGGTTCACCGATCGCATAGGAGAGTTCCAGCTGACACTTATGAGCAAGACCGTTGGCAACGATGTTGCGACATACATATCTTGCATAGTAAGCGGCAGAACGGTCAACCTTTGTCGGATCCTTGGAAGAGAAGCAACCTCCGCCGATAGGTGCATAGCCACCATATGTGTCAACAACGATCTTTCTACCGGTTGTACCGGAATCACCCCAGCTTCCGCCGAGAATGAAGGAGCCGGAAGGATTAATGAGATACTTTGTGTTTTCATCGATCAAAGAAGCATCAACGACAGGCTTGATTACCTTTTCCATGATCAATGTACGAAGCTCATCCTGTGTGATCGCTTCTGTATGCTGTGTGGAAACAACGATCGTATCCACTCTTGTGAGCTTTCCGTCATCATATTCGACTGTGACCTGTGTCTTACCATCTGGTCTGAGTCTATCATCCTGACGGCGTACTTCTTCCAGCTTTGCGGCCAACTTATGAGCACAGTCAATGGCGAAAGGCATCAAATCCTCTGTCTCATCGTCCGCATAGCCAAACATGATGCCCTGATCACCGGCGGAGATGCTGTCATGTGCAACGGCATTGTTGATCTCAGCAGATTGTGTGTTGACCTTGACGAGTACATGATACTCCTCGTTGTAGCCGATCTCCTTCATAACACTAAGAGCAATCTTTTCGTAATCGATATCGGCCTTCGTGCCTGCTTCACCGTATACGAGGATCAGATCGTCTTTGATCGTAGCTTCCACAGCCATATGGGAATTCGGATCTTGACGAAGAGCCTCATCGAGGATGGAGTCGGCGATCAGATCGCAGACCTTGTCGGGATGTCCGCTTGTAACGGACTCAGAAGTGAAAAATCTTTTTGTCATAATAAAAACCCCTTTCTATGTTTGTCTTTTTAACGACTCACGGAAAGAGGTCATGCAATCTCTTTCTTTATCGTTGTCAGCTGTACCACCTTGCCTTGAAAGGTAGGCTGGTATGGGGTCATTGAACTGACTCTCTCGCCCATTCTTGATAAAAGACATGAGTATTAAAGCATCGTAATGCAGTTCGGTCAAGGAAAGGATGACGATAAATCTTAAAATCTGTATAACGATCATTTCAAGTTGTCGGATATCCGACAGATGGACGATGATGTTTGGCTTAGAGGCGACAATCATAATCAATTGTTAAAGATAACGATTGGACGGTTAGTGTAAAATGGATATATGATGGGAGCACGTAATTATGAAGTTTGACATTGATCGCAATATCCGCAACGGAATCACGGTATTTACGATATCAGGTATACTTATCGTTTTGTTCTATCTTGTATGCACGCATCTCGATCCGATCTTTTCTGTCGTCGCAAGTTTTATAGGTACTCTGATGCCGTTTCTTTTGGGGATACTGTTTGCGGTGATCTTGCAGCCTTTGCGCAATACGATCGAACATAAGTTTCTTGTTAAGCTGAATATCCGTCAACGTACAAAGCGAAAGATCGCCGCCGGTCTTACGATGGTGATATTCATACTTTGCTTTATCAGCTTCTTTGCAGTGCTCATCCCGCAATTGGCAGACAGTATTTCGGGATTTATCGCCAATATGGATACATACTTTGCATCTTTGAATCGCCTGATCGGTTCCATTCACTTGGATGATCCGGATGTAACGGCTTCTTTGCAAAAGCTGGTGTTGTCCTTCAGTAATGATCTGTATCAGTGGTTACTTGGGGCACAAGGGGGACTGTCACAGATCGTTTCGTATTCGGTGTCGGTCGTACAAAACATCATCAATTTCTTCATCGGTCTTATCATTACGATCTATCTTTTGGCGGATGAAGAAAAGTTTGTGAAGCAGATGAAGAAAGTGCTGTATACTTTATTGTCCGAAAAACATGCGGATAAAGTCATGTTTGTGGGAAGGTTGACAGGCAGAATGTTCAATCGGTTCGTGTTTGGGCAGGCAATGGATTCCCTTGTTGTCGGATGTGTATGTTGGCTTGGTTGTACGATATTGAAGATACCGTATGCGGTGTTGATCGGGTTTGTTGTCGGGGTAACGAATATGATACCGATCTTCGGACCGTTTATCGGAGCGGTGCCGTGTACGATCATCCTGCTGTTGGTAAAACCTTTTGCGGCATTGGAATTTGTGGTGTTTATCCTGATCTTGCAACAGATCGACGGCAATGTGGTGGCACCGCATATTCTTGGTGATTCTTTGGGGTTGCCGGCTCTGTGGGTCATGTTTGCCATTATTGCCGGGGGGTCGCTCTTCGGCATTGTCGGCATGTTCTTGGGAGTGCCACTGTTCTCGGTTGTGTATTGTCTTGTGAAAGAGGCAGTGGATGTACATTTGCGTGAGCATTGCATTGATGTGGATCAGAAGTAGAAAGAAGGCGTTGATATGAAGATCGGTGTAGTGGATGTAGGTGGTGGATATCGTGCTTCTTATGGAGCGGGTGTTTTGGATTATTGTCTTTCAGAACATATTCATTTTGATTGCGGGATCGGTGTGAGTGCCGGTTCAGCCAATATCGGTTCGTACTATGCCAAGCAATTTCGGCGGAACTATCGGTTTTATACAGAGTATGCATTCAGAAGATCGTATGCCAGTGTATATGAGATGCTGAAGCACGGAAGTTATATCAATCTTCCGTATATTTATGGAACATTGTCCAATGTGGGTGGGGAAAATCCTTTAAATCTTCCGGCGATCATCAATGATCCGGCGGTCTTTGAGATCGTAGCGACAGATGGGTTGACAGGTGATCCGCATTATTTTACAAAGTATGATCTTAAGCAGGATCATTATGATGTATTTATGGCTTCTTGCTGTGTTCCGGTCGCAGCCAAACCGTGGGTGATCGACGGACGACCGTATTTTGATGGTGGGCTGTCGGATCCGATCCCGTTTGAACGTGCTTTTCAACATGGATGCGATAAGGTCGTGATCATTCTGACAAGACCTGTGGGTCCTCATAATACGAAAAAAAATGATGAAAAGTTGAGCATGTTGATCAAGGAGTATCCGAGGATCGCTGAGGATCTCAGGAATCGTTCAGCGGTTTATGATCGTCAACTGGCAGCGGCAGAAGAGCTGGAAAAAGAAGGAAAAGTTATGATCATTGCCCCGGATGATATTGAAGGAATGAAGACTTTGAAGAAAGATAAACAAGCAATCAAAGATCTGTATCATAAAGGGGCAAAGGATGCCCGGAAGATCTCTGAATGGTTTTGAGACTGCCACAAGGCGGTCTTTTTTTGGGGGGGAAATGAAAAGACCGGTCCGTAACCGGTCTTCATAAGATTATATGTGGAAGAGCATCTCTTCATACAATGGTACTTTGTAATAGCGGGGAGAAGAGATCTTTTCGTATGTATCGATGGATCTTCTGAGATCTTCCATCATCGGTGAGATCTCATAGTAGAGTGCATATCCTGTTTCGTAGGCGCTCGGCTTTGTAAGGACTTTTTCATAACGGGCTTCCAGTGCTTTTAGCTTATCGTATGTATCGTCAATTAGACCGCCGATGACTTTAACGCGGGTGGTAAGATAGCGGGGGGCCACATCACCGCAGGCATTGTTGGCTTCGGCATAGGATTTCAGCTCTTCCATCATAGCCGGAAGGATATCTTTTCTTGTGACTTCCATCAATGTACGAACTTCAATGCCTTTGATCTCCACGTACTGCTCTTCCATGATCGCTTCGTTGGCTTTGATCTCCTTTTCAGAGAAGATGCCAAGGGAAGTAAAGAGATGTACGACCTTGGGATTTTTCAAGATTTGGGTTGATTCAATATAGGACTTTACGGAAGGAAGTCCTCTGCGTTCTGCTTCCTTGGGCCATTCCGGAGAATATCCGTCACCTGAGAAAAGCACGCGTTTATGATCGTGGATGATCTCTCGACAGATGCCGAGTGCTTTTTCACGGATATCCTGCAAATACTTGATGCCACTGAGCTGATCGGCGATCTCATTGAGGGCTTCGGCCATGATGGAGTTGAGGACGATATTCGGTAATGCACCGCTCATGGAAGAACCGAGCATTCTAAACTCAAACTTATTGCCGGTGAAGGCCATTGGTGAAGTACGGTTACGGTCTGTATTGTCATGAGGTACATAAGCCAGACCGTTAATGGGATTGAAGTTCGGCTTTACTTCATTGCGCCCCTTCTGGGAAGGATGATCCTGATACAGGCTGTAGAGTACATCTTCGATATAACTTCCCATGTAGATTGAAATGATGGCAGGAGGAGCCTCATTTGCCCCAAGGCGGAAATCGTTGCCGGCAGAACTTGCACTCATGCGAAGCAGGAGCGGATATGTGTCAACGGCTTTGATAAAGGCACATACAAAGACAAGAAAACGGATGTTTTCCGCCGGTTTTTCACCGGGGGCAAAAAGATTTTGTCCGTTGTCTGTCACGATGGAATAATTGTCATGCTTACCGGAACCGTTGATACCTTCAAATGGTCTCTCATGAAGCAGGCAAGCCAGACCGTGTTTTTCGGCAGTTGTCCTCAGAATGTCCATGATGAGAAGGTTCTGATCCACGGCAATGTTACATTCACTGAATACAGGGGCCAGTTCGAACTGCATCGGCGCAACTTCATTGTGCTCTGTCTTGGCATAGATGCCGAGCTTCCACAACTCCTGATTGACTTCTTTCATGAATTCACTGACTCTGGCCGGGATCGCACCGAAATAATGGTCGGAGAGTTCTTGTCCCTTGGGGGCGGATACACCGAACAAAGTACGACCTGTCAAAAACAGATCAAGACGTTTTTTAAAGTATTCACGGTCAATGAGGAAATATTCTTGTTCCAGACCGACAGAGGGGTGGCACTGCTTTACTTCCTTGTCGCCGAAGATGTTGACGATACGTGTTGCGGCATCACTCACGGCATGGATGGATTTCAACAAGGGTTCCTTGCGGTCCAGAGCCTCACCGGTATAAGAAACGAAAACGGTCGGAATGCAAAGAACATTGTCACGGATGAAAGCCGGAGAGGATACATCCCAATATGTATATCCTCGTGCTTCAAAGGTGGCACGAAGACCGCCGGACGGGAAGGATGAAGCATCCGGTTCTCCCTTTATCAACATTTTTCCGGAGAATCTGGCGATCGGCATTCCTTTGTCATCGGGTTCGATGAATGAATCATGTTTTTCGGCGGTTCCGCCCGTCATTGGCTGAAACCAGTGGGTAAAGTGTGTGCAGCCTTTCTCCATCGCCCATCTTTTCATGGCATGTGCGATTGCATCAGCTGTTTGTTTGTCAAGGACGCCTTCATTGGCGACTGTTTTCTTCCAGGAATCGTATACCGGACGAGGCAAACGTTCCGACATTTCTTTTTCACCGAATACTAGTGAACCGAAATCTTCAAATGGATATTCCATACAGGACCCCCTTCTTGTTATGTTTCTAGAATATGACTATGTGTAATGAAAGACAAGAAAAAACATGAATATATGCCAAGCATTTCGCAATATTAATAAAAATAAGGAATTTTTGTATTGAATATGCATTTTAATTTAAAAAAAACACAAAAAAAGCAGATCGCATGATCTGCTACTTAGTAATAATACGGTGTGACAGGTGTACCTGCCAAAACCACTTTCATGACTTCCGGGATCTCATCTACGACAAGTGCTTCTACACCTTCGCTGATGTCCGTGCTGGCCATCATACAACCGGCACAAGCTCCGACCATTTCCACTGTGGCAATACCTGCATCATAGTCGAGCAGGACAACATCGCCACCTTCTGCTTGGATGTAAGGACGGATCTTGTTGAGTGTATGCTCGATCCTTGCCATGATGTCATCTTTTTTTGCTTGCTCTTCAGGAGTCAGTTCTACCTGACCTTCTGTTTCTTTTTCTTCAGACATACTTTACCTCTTTCTTAACCGACCAAATGGAAGACAAGAGCGACGATCAATCCGATCAAGATGCCGCCGATGCATTCGATCCATTTATGTCCCAGAACATTCTTTACACGAGTATGGTAGATCGGATCATCGAACTTGATGTCTGTCTGGTTCTGAATGTCTTTGATCATCTGCTGGGTGATCTTGATGTTTTGTCCGCTGTAATAGCGAACGTTGGCAGCATCATAGATAACGATACAGGCCAAAGCCATCGTCACAGCAAAGATCGTGGAATTGAATTGCTCACGAATACCTACCGATAATGCCAGTGCCGAAACAAGAGCACTGTGGGAGGACGGAAAACCGCCGGAGTCTGTAATAAGACTCCATTTCCATTCTTTGTGCAGCATTCTGTAAAACACAGGTTTTAACAACTGTGCGATCAATGCCGCCGCAATCGCTGACCAGAACGGATACATTTCTGTTACACCAAATCTACTGTTCATAGAATCTCCATTTCAAAGTATAGCACATGCCATGTGGTGGGTGGTATAATCATTTCGGAGTTGAATATGACATATAAAACAGGACAGATCGTAGAAGGAAAAGTGACGGGCATCCAACCGTACGGAGCGTTCGTGGCATTGGACGGACATACAAGCGGGCTGATCCACATCTCAGAGATATCTGATGGATTTGTTAAAGATATCGAGCGTTATGTATCTGTAGGGGATATTGTAAGAGTAAAGATCATAGAGTTCGATCCGGCGATGAATCAGGCCAAGTTGTCTTTGAAGGCTCTGCACAAGCCACGGGTACGCAATAGGCGGAGTCCCGGTGTCGGCAAGGCGGCACTTCCACCTTCTGTGATCGGTTTTGACACGATAAAGAAGAATATGAAGCGATGGATCGCGACAGCACAGGAGGAAATGAAAAAAAATGGAATTTAATGCTGAACATGGTCTTTTGAGGGAGGATATCTTTTCTTATCAGGAGACAGTAACAAGAATTCACAAACAGATCCGTGAAAAGAGCGGTGCGGGTAATGATTTCATGGGATGGGTCGATTGGCCTGTCAACTATGATAAAGACGAGTTTGAGAGAATCATCCGTACAGCGGAGAGAGTCCGTGACAAGGCAGAGGTGCTCGTTGTATGTGGTATCGGTGGTTCTTACTTGGGGGCAAGAGCAGCCATCGAGATGATCGACGGTCTGTATCCGGATCGTAAAACAGAAGTTGTATATTGCGGTAATACATTCTCCAGTACATATATGGCTCAAGTCTTGGAACATATCAAGGACAAGAGCGTTGTGTTGAATGTAATCTCCAAATCCGGTACTACAACAGAAACAGCTTTGGCTTTCCGTGTTTTGAAGGAATTCATGGAGAAGAAGTACGGTAAGGAAGAGGCTCGTGAGAGGATCATTGCCACAACGGATAAAGAACGCGGTGCTTTGAAGACATTGGCCGATCAGGAAGGTTATGAAACATTTGTGATCCCGGATGACATCGGGGGCAGATATTCTGTTATCACACCGGTGGGTCTTGTACCGATGGCTGTATGTGGCATCGATATCCGTGAGGTCTTTAGAGGTCTTGTGGATGCATACAACGATCTCAATACAGACGATCTGCACCATAATCCTGCATATCGTTATGCGGTGGCTAGACGTATCTTGCAGAATCAGGGATACGATGTTGAGCTTTTTGTCACATATGAACCGCAGTTGAAGATGATTGCAGAATGGTGGAAGCAGTTGATGGGCGAATCTGAAGGAAAGGACGGCAAGGGCATCCTTCCGGACAGCGTATGTTTCTCCACAGATCTTCATTCTCTTGGTCAGTTTGTACAGGAAGGAAAGAAAGTTCTGTTTGAGACTGTTTTGGAAGTTAAGAAGCCGACATTGGATTTGACGGTCGCAAGTGATGCGGATGACCTGGATCATATGAACTATCTTGCCGGTAAGTCTTATGACTGGGTCAACAAGATGGCCGAAAGAGGCACATTGCAGGCTCATGTGGAAACAGGAAATGTTCCGAACATCGTTGTTTCCATCGATGATATGTCCGCATACAGCTTTGGTTATCTGTGCTACTTCTTCTTCCTGGGTACAGCCATGACATGTTATATGCTGGATATCAATCCGTTCAATCAGCCGGGTGTTGAGATCTACAAGAAGAATATGTTTAAGCTTCTTGGTAAGCCCGGTTTTGAAAACAAATAAGATCGATGTGAAAGGTCTGCAGTGATGCAGATCTTTTGTTTTCTTTTATTTAACATTAAGAATTGTTTGATTTGATGTTCCGGACATGGCATGTGTGATATTCTGAGGACGTCCCAAAAGGAGGCATCGGTAATGAGTGTGAAAACAACATTGATTCTTCTTGTAGTATGTTTGACGGCACTTGCATTGTGTGTGATCCGACTTAAAAAAACGGAGAGTTCTCACTGAGACAGGAACAGTGTGCCTGTCTTTTTTGTATAGTAAAAGGTCTGTGCACGCACAGACCTTTTGTGTCAGTTTTCACTGATGATCGTGAAGTCCTCTTCTTGCAGAGCATCAATCATGTTTTTGGGAGCGCATACGCAGATGTTCATGTGGTCGATGGCATTTTGGACCTTGGGCGCAAGTTCCTTGAGGTCTTTCAATGTCATCTCATGCATACGTTTGCGGTTGTATCTTCTTTCTTCCAAAGTTGTTCCGGAGAAGTATCTGCTGTCCGCAATGTTGATGCGGGAAGCCGGGGAAAGCAATGGTGTGGAGGCAGCCAGAGCCCCAATGACATATTGATCCATTGGCATATCTGCGGACATATCTTCAAGATATTTAGGAATGGTGCGGAAGGCATGAAGGGTGTTGGCAAGATCGGGGTCACGGTAGGATGATGCACCGATCACACCATCACTTTGTTGGCGAACGCTGACACCATAAGCACCGCCTTTAACACGCACCTCCGTCCACATCCAGTCATAAGTCAGGATATGTGCAGCTACCGTCATGCGGGCATCATACTTGCCGAAAGGACCGGCAACAGCCGCAAATCCCACTGTACCGGGGATGACGATGGCTTCATTACCACCTTTAAGCAATGGATAATGGACCTTGGCGAAGTTTGCATCCCCATATTCCAAGGTATCGATGATCTCATGCAGGATATGTTCGTTTTCGTCCCCGGTGATGGAAGCGACAAGGCGGGAACCGATGATGATATTCTCTTGTATAACATCACAATAGCAGATAAGTTCTTCTACAAGTGTATCCGGATCTTTCTCACTCTTCATCAACCACTTGATCTTTTCATAACCATCGGAATATTCACGGAAAGCCCAGTCGGCGTTGAAATGAGCATTGGCACGGGTCACGGCAAAGTAGTTGCCATTTTCGGTGAGAGTCATCTTGTACATGTTCAAAGTCTGCTTGATAAGTTGCAGAACGGTATCTTTTTCAAAGACGGATGTGGTGAGGATCTCTAGGATGATCTCTTTTGCTTTTTCTACATTGTCCTGCAGAACAGCACATCTTGCCGTGAGCAGAGGTGTCGTTTTATCGGATTCGTCTGTAGAGGGAATGGATAAAGTGGAGAAGCTGAGACGACCGATGTATTTCTTGATCAACTGCTGTAACTGCTGAACAGAGTGGGTGCGTGTAGGAACATTTGTGAGCAGGGTCGGAAACATACTGATGATCGGAATCAGATCGAGTGGTGCTCCCGCCAGGTTGAAATAGAGGTTCATGTACACGATGCCACTGTCCTGTGTTGGGTGGATCAGTTCTGTTACATTGCGATATGTACGATAGATCGTTTCGTCTTTCTTCGGCTCGACGGTGACATCTGCCAATGTAAGTTTAGGTAAAGTCGCAAGTGCTTCGGAAGGATCCGGGGTAGCTTGCCATGTGTCGAGATCATGATTTTCTGCTATGATCTTGTCTTCCTGTTCTATGGACCAAGTGGTGCGAATGACCTCCAACCTGTGTTTTTCATCATTCATCCGTTCCTCTCCAAGAGTTGAAGACGGTACGGCAATGATCGTTTGGAGATGTTCTTCATCGAGGAAGAAATCAGCGGTGAGCTTTTCAAAATAATCGGTGTCTACAAGTGTATGCAACTTACGGTATACTTTGCCAAGATCGAGGAAAAGACCGGGATCGGAGCCGTAGAGCCAAGATTCCATGGCATCTTCGGCATTCATGATGCCGGCCGGTTCTGAACGCTCCAGATAGTTGAATTCCATCTGGTTGAGCGTGGCGGTCAGCTCTTCCTTGTCCAGGCCGTTTTTGACAAGATCTTTGACCGTATTACGGATGACAGTGCAAATGCGTTCATATTTGCTTTCATCTGTATTACGTAGCAGACAGATGCAGAAAGGCTGCTGAATGGCATCGATCAAAGCAAAGTCCAAGTCTTCGCAAAGTCCTTCCTCCAGAAGAGCTTTTTTCAAAGGAGCATCATTTGAGCCGGTAAGGACGGAATCAATGACATTGAGAGCAATGTTCTTTTCTACATTGTTATGGTCCAGCATGATCTTGGCAAATGCGATCATCGTTTTACCGGCCGGATTTTCCCCCTGACCAAGTTCGTATTCATACCGTGTTTTTGATGCCGGTAGGATATTTTGGTGAGGGATATCCGTGTTGATCTTTTTCTTGTTATAAGCAGAGAATGCTTCATCCATCATCTTCAGAACAGCCTCCACATCCACATTGCCATCCAGCCAGATCATGGCATTGGAAGGGTGATAGAAGTAAGTGTGAGCGGCAAGGAAGCGTTCATATGTAAGATCGGTGATATGACGGGGATCGCCACCGGAATTGAAACGATAGCAGTTGGATGGAAACAAAGCCCGGCATGTGGCATCGATGATCGTATCATCCACAGATGCTGCAGCTCCTTTCATCTCACTGAATACCACACCTTTGTAAGAAACTTCTTCGGCATGATCGCGCAATTCATAATGCCATCCTTCTTGGCGGAAGATATTGGGATTTGTGTAGATGGCAGGATGCAGAACGGCATCCAGATAGATGGAAACGAGATTCATGAAGTCCTTCTTGTTACGAGAAGATACAGGAAACATCGTTTTATCGGGGAATGTCATGGCATTGAGGAATGTGTTCATACTGCTTTTAAGTAGTTCCACGAACGGTTCCTTGACCGGATACTTATCACTGCCATTGAGGACGGAATGTTCCAGAATGTGGAATACACCGGTATCATCACATGGGATGGTCTTAAAAGAGATGGAGAATGTCATATTCTCATCCTCACGATCCAGCCAGCAAAGCTTTGCGCCTGTTTTGACATGTGTCATTTCATATAAAGTACCGTGACTGTCGGGGATATCTTCGATCTTATCTACCAGAAAGCCACAGATCAGAGTGTTTTTTTCAAACATAGTCAACCTCCATTGCATAAGATCATTATAATTCATGACAAAGAGAAAGAATATGATCTTGGTCGTTTATGAAATGTTGTGTTCTGATCAAAGGAATTTTTGTGAAATGTTGGCAAATATGATTACCATTCATTATAAAAGCGTTTACAATTATGATGTTAAGCAGGAGAAGTAGAGATGGATAAAATCATTAAAGGAATTAAGGATCTTGTCGCTTATGGTCTTCGGACAGGATTGATCGAGAAGGAAGACACAGTATATGCAGCGAATCTGCTGTTGGATCTCATGCACGTAGAGCCCGATTCCTCTTTCTGTGCCGAGGGGGGGGAAGAGCGTGATCTGGAGGATATACTGAAAGATCTGCTGGATGAAGCGGTCCGCACGGGGGTGGTCGAAGACGGTACGACATGCCGTGATCTCTTCGATACGCGTTTGATGAGTGTGTTGACACCTCGTCCAAGTGATGTGGTACGTAAATTCAATGAACTTTACGAGGAAGATCCGGAAAAGGCCACAGATTATTTCTATGCTCTTTCCAAGAACAGTGATTACGTGCGTTCCTATCGTATTGTAAAGGATCGTAAGTGGAAGGTACCCACGGAGTATGGTGATCTGGATATTACGATCAATCTTTCCAAACCTGAGAAGGATCCCAAGGCCATTGCGGCAGCATTGACAAAAAAGCAGGATTCTTATCCGAAATGCCTTTTGTGTCGCGAGAATGAAGGTTATGCGGGTAGATTGGATCATCCGGCCAGACAGACGATCCGTTTGATCCCGTTGGAACTTGAAGGGTCCGATTGGTTTATGCAATACAGTCCGTATAGCTACTATAATGAACATTGCATTGTTCTTTCCAAGAATCATGCACCGATGAAGATAGATCATGATACATTTGCAAGGCTTCTTGCATTTACAGAGAAATTTCCCCATTACATGCTTGGATCCAATGCCGATCTGCCGATCGTAGGTGGTTCCATCCTGACACATGAACATTTCCAGGGGGGGAGGTATACATTTGCCATGGCCAAAGCCCCGGTGCGCAGGCAGTTTGTGATCGAAGGTTATGAAGATATTCAGGCCGGTATCGTCAAGTGGCCGATGAGCGTCATCAGACTGGATGGGGAAGATCGTGACCGTCTTGCGGATTGTGCACAGCACATTCTCGAGACATGGATCGATTATGACGATCCTTCTGCCGATATCATCTCCCATACAGATGGTGTAAGGCACAATACGATCACACCGATCGCTCGTCGTAAAAACGGCTTGTATGAGATCGATCTTGTATTGCGCAACAATCGTACAACGGAGGAGTATCCGATGGGTATCTTCCATCCGCATGCGGAATATCACCACATCAAGAGAGAGAATATCGGATTGATCGAAGTTATGGGTCTGGCCATCTTGCCGGCACGTCTTTTGAAGGAGATGGAACAGATGAAAGAATGTATCCTCAAGCATGAGGATCCTTCGGTATATCCGGATCTTGAGAAACATGCGGATTGGTTGCATGAGATCACTTCCAAGCATGATCTTGGCAGCAAGTCGGCATCGGAGATCGAGCATGTTCTGGAACAGGAGATCGGTATCGTATTCGGTCATGTTTTGGAAAATGCAGGTGTGTTTAAGAACACCGAAGAAGGAATGAAGCAGTTTGATGCTTTTACAGAAGCATTGTAATCAGAAAGATGGAGGATAAATCAAAATGAAGATTCTTGTTACAGGCGGTACAGGTTTTATCGGCAGTCACACATGTGTGGAGTTGCTGCAGGCAGGTTATGATGTAGTGATCGCAGACAATCTCTACAATTCCAAGGAGCTCGTAGTTGACCGCATCGAGCAGATCGCAGGCAGAAGACCTGTGTTCTACAACCTGGATATCAATGATCGTGATGGGTTGGATGCTTTGTTTGAACGTGAAGGCATCGATGCCGTGATCCACTTTGCCGGCTACAAGGCTGTCGGTGAATCTACGCAGAAGCCGATCGAATATTATGCAAACAATCTCGGTTCCACTTTGACATTGTGTGATGTCATGAGAAAGCATGGATGCAAGTCTATCGTGTTCTCTTCCAGTGCCACTGTATATGGCGATCCGGCTTTTGTACCGATCACGGAAGAATGTCCGAAGGGCGTTACAACAAATCCGTATGGTGAGACAAAGTCTATGCAGGAGCGCATCTTGACGGATATTTGGAAGTCCGACAATGAATGGAAAGTGATGCTGTTGAGATATTTCAATCCGATTGGTGCACATGAGTCCGGTTTGATCGGTGAAGATCCTAAGGGCATCCCGAACAATCTGCTTCCGTATGTTGCACAGGTGGCGGCCGGAAAGTTGGAAAAGGTAAATGTATTCGGTGATGACTATGATACACCGGATGGAACAGGTGTACGTGACTATATCCATGTTGTGGACCTTGCCAAGGGTCATGTAAAGGCTATTGAAGGTCTTTCCAAGCTGGATGGCGTGAATATCTTCAACCTTGGTACAGGTGTTGGCTATTCCGTTCTGGATATCATCAAGGCTTTTTCCAAGGCTGTAGGCAAGGATATCCCTTATATCATTGCACCGCGTCGTCCCGGTGATATTGCTGAGTGCTACAGTGATCCTACCAAGGCGGAAAAGGTACTTGGTTGGAAGGCTGAGAAGAATTTGGATGACATGTGCCGTGATGCCTGGAATTGGCAGACAAAGAATCCGGATGGTTACGGAGAATAATTGAAGAGCATGTTGCTGAAGGAAGAAAACGTTACGATCGATCTCTTTCAGGACTGGCCGAAGCATTATTATGAGATGGAAGACAGTGAGAAGAAATACAGCTGTCTTCTTTCTTATTTGCAGAAGTATCCGGATTCTGCCGATGACAAGCGTCGGGAAGAAATCTATTTGAAGCGGTATGGCCAACAGGAAGGTGATGGTTTTATGAGAGCTTGGATGATGTTGAAGATGAAGGAGAATGAGGGACGATCGTTTTTATTGCGGAAACGGCAACGGAAAGAGGTGGAAAGCTGTTTGCGGAATCTTTGCATCCTTGATGAAGCTTGTGATCATATCTTGATTGCCGAGTGGGAGGTGTTTGCCATTCAGCTGATCCGTAACTATGCCAATTCTCCGGTATATCGTTCGGCCGTCTTTGGAATGGCCAATGTCGGAGAAAAAAACATTGCTAAAAGGATCGCTCATGAGATCATAGAAGTTACGGATGTGATACCGTCTTCCTATGGCTATGGGGCAGAAACAGAATGTTTTAGAAATATATTCAAAAATGCATATATGACTTTGATCGATAACGGCGAAGTATATTGGTGTGCGGCTTTGGAAGAATGCAGATAAAGCATATCTCTGGTATTTGTCAAAAAAAGAATTACAATAGCAGCGTAAACAGGATAAATACGGTATGGATACCGCACTTGTGCTGATGACCGGACTCGGTCATGCCGGGTCCTTTTTCTATGCAGGAGGCCAGAATATGAATATTTATACATCTATTGAACAGTTGATTGGCAATACACCTTTGTTGCGTCTCGAAAAGATCGAGAGGGCTTATGGTGCCAAAGCAAACATATATGCAAAACTGGAATACCTCAATGCTACGGGATCGATCAAAGATCGTGCCGCTAGACAGATGATCCTGGATGCTGAGGAGAAAGGAATCTTGCAGGAAGGCTCTGTCATCATTGAGCCGACCAGTGGCAATACCGGCATAGGTTTGGCGGCAGTTGGAGTTCAGAAAGGCTATCGCGTGATCATCGTCATGCCGGATACTATGTCTTTGGAGAGAAGAAAACTGATGCAGGCATATGGTGCGGAACTTGTGTTGAGCGATGGCAAAAAGGGAATGGCCGGTGCTATTGCTTTGGCAGATGAATTGCATTCAAAGATCAAAGATTCATGGGTGGCCGGTCAGTTTGATAATCCATCCAATGCCAAGGCTCATTATTTGACAACAGGACCTGAGATCGTGAGAGATCTTGATGGTAAGGTGGATGTTCTTGTGTCGGCAATCGGAACCGGCGGAACGATCACAGGAACGGGAAGATATTTGAAAGAACATATTCCTTCTGTGCATGTGGTGGCCGTGGAACCGGACGCTTCGCCGGTGCTGTCCGGAGGTAAGCCGGGACCTCACGCTATCCAAGGAATCGGGGCCGGATTTGTACCGTCTGTCTTGGATACATCTGTATATGATGAGATCATCAAGATCACAAATGAAGAAGCATATGCCATGGGAGCACAGATTGCTCATCAGGCAGGGGTTTTGGTGGGAATCTCCAGCGGTGCGGCTTTGCAGGCGGCATTGCGACTGGCTGTGAAGGATGAATATGCGGGCAAGAACATCGTTGTTGTTTTTCCGGATTCCGGTGATCGTTATCTTTCCACTACGATGTTTGGAGATAATGAAAATGCATGATGTTTTGAAAGATCTGATGGCCATTCCCGATCTTGGTAATGATAGGATCCAGCATCTTCCTGATAGAAAATCCATTGTTTATCTGCTTAAACAAGCACAGGTAATCATATTCCCTTCATACTACCATTACTGTGACATGTCATTGGAGCAGACATTTGATGAATTGGCGGCCGGTATGGAAAAGGCCATACGTATGGTCTTCGATGTACAGGAAGACGTTCATAATGATCCACATGCTATTGCACAAGCATTTCTCCGGGCTTTGCCGAATGTAAAAAAATCGCTGTTGACTGATGTACAGGCGATGTATGACGGTGATCCGGCAGCGGGCTCCAAAGCGGAGATATTACTTTGTTATCCCGGTTTTTATGCAATCATGATCTATCGTATCGCCCACGTTTTATATCAGCTTGGTATTCCATATATTCCTCGTGTTATGAGTGAGTATGCCCATGAAAAGACAGGCATTGATATTAATCCCGGCGCAAATATTGGGGACTGGTTCTGTATTGATCATGGGACGGGCATCGTGATTGGTGAGACAGCTTCGATCGGTGAACATGTAAAGATCTATCAAGGCGTTACGATCGGGGCTAAGAGTTTTCGTACAGATGACAATGGTAACCCTGTGAAGGGTGGAAAGCGACATCCGGATATCGGTGATCATGTCGTTATATACGCAAATGCCACTATACTTGGTGGGGATACTCGTGTAGGTAACGATTGTGTGATCGGTGGAAATGTATGGTTGATCCACAGTGTGGAAGATGGTCGCAAGATCTATTACACATGCAAATAGATAGGTTGGAAGTTTACACAGGGAATATGAAATAAAGGGCATCCTTCATGGATGCCCTTTATTGCCTTGTGGGATGTATATAAGAATTAAAAGAAGAGGGGTCTTCGGCCGGGTGATCATGTTCTTGGAGAAAGTCATCCAACACATCAGGTGTTATCTTTCGATAGGGAATGTATATACGCCTGTCCTTTTCCAAATGAAAGTCTGTGAGCGGTTCGTTTCTTGCCAATGTTGATGCCAGCTGGAACATCATATCTGCTTGGATGTTACTGTTGTTGTATACGGTACCGGCCATTTGTTCGTTTTTCATGAGTTCAAGCCCGACGCTTGTTCCGTCAAAGCCGATGATCACAGGTCTTTCAGTGCGGGGAATACCTGCTTGTTCATAGGCACTGACAGCCCCTGCCGCCATGTCATCGTTATTGGATAGGATCAGCTCTATGTGTTTGTCCAGCATTTGGGTGATCTTTGTTTGAGCTTGTTGCCGTGACCAGTTGGCAATGGCATAGTCTGTTTTTTCCAATACATAGCCTTTTTCTTCCAGTGTTTCAACAGATTCTTCCGAACGCATGATGGAATCTTGGTGACCGGGTTCACCTTCCAGTAAGATGTATTGGATGACGCCATCGCGATTGCGATCGGCGTCCGGATGCGTCTTCAGATAATCGGCTGCAGCTTCTCCTTGTAATGTTCCACTGCCTTTGGCGGAAGACCCGATGTAGTAGATACGATTCCATTGTTTTAGATCTTCTTCAACCGGCTCGCGGTTGAAAAATATGATGGGAATGTTGTTTTCTCTGGCAAGTTCGATCATTTTGCCCGGGGCAGTGCGATCGACAGGGTTGATACAAAGAACATCACAGCCATTGTCGATCAGCTGTGCCACTTGCGTGTTTTGCGTGTATTGTGATCCTGAAGCATCATAGGATTCCAATTGAACATCCTCACTGCTTTCTTTGATGTTGTCATTGAAATGAGTTGAGAATTCACTGATAAATGTGTCGTGGGCATCATACAGTGCCAGTCCGATCTTGATTGTGTGTGTACGCTGAGGCAAGGAACATCCACTGAGAATAAGCACGCCGGTAAGGACGAAATGCTCAATTGAGCGGAAATAATATTTTTTGGTAGGATTCGTCATACATTGTCTCCTGATCGACTACAACATAGTCTATTTCGTGATTTTCCATCGGTTTATGGTCGCTCATATTTCCAGCTACGGCGCAGAGTGAAAGGTAACCCATGTCAAAAGCATTGGGGACCGCCATGGCGGTTATTACCCCTTTATCCAGGTAATATGCACTTTTCTCGGAATTTCCAATGCCGTATAAAACAATATCGTCGTCCGGTTTTTCAAGCTTATAGTCGATGGCGTAGTCAAGGGAAGAACTGTCCATTGCCACTATGATATCCGCGGGGTTGATATGTTGGTTCGAGGCCAATGCACCTACAGCTTGGTGAGAGGAACGGATCGTCCATGTCACTTCCCACGAATCCGGTAACTCTTCGGTGAATCCTTTTAGTCTTCGTTTTGCTTCTTCACTGTCTTCGTCTTCGCATAAGATGCCTATTTTCAGATGATCTTTGCCGCGGAAGTCTTTGCGGATGCGTTTTAGGATGGAGACACCCATATCATGATTGCGGTAGTGGTAGGAAGGAATGTCGTCACCGGAAGGGGGATTGCCAATGGCTAAGGTAGGTACTCTGTGTGAGATGACTTCAGCCAGCTGTGTTGCACCGGGGGAGGTGAATGTTTCCAGTATGATGGCTTGTGCTCCGCTTTTAATTTCACGATCGACGTAGAATGCTTCATCGTCAACAGAAGTAAAAGCATTTGTGGAGACCAGACTCAAAGAGATGTTGTGTTCTTTGGCACCATCTCTAAGACCCGCAAACAGCGTAGACCATTTGTCATTTGTACTGTCTGACACGATCACGGAAACTTTTCGTTTCGGCGGGGCATCATCGGCTGTCTTGGCGGCATAGCCTGCAAGAGTGCCGCCTAAGATAAGAAAAACACAAATGGAAAGCAGGAATATCTTGTTATCTGTCTTTCGATCTGTCATTGCTGTTCTCCTTTCGATATGTTCCGCTCTCCAAAGCGGCAAGGTTTGCCGGGGAAGCATCGATCGCCGGGATGTGGATCGTAACTGTAGTGCCGACATCCGGCTCGCTGTCGATCTTTAAGCCATACTGTTCTCCGAATCGTAATTTGAGACGGCGATGGACATTGATCAGTCCTACGCCCGAACCGTGCTTGCTGTCGATCGGTTTTTCATCGCCTTGTAATAATGCAGCACATTCTTCTTCACTCATACCATAGCCGTTGTCGGATACGGTGATGTAGATGTCGTTTTCTTTACGGAAAGCATGGATCCGAATGATACCTTGTTCTTCGGATTCTTTGATGCCGTGGTAAATGGCATTTTCAAGTATCGGCTGAATGACGATCTTTACAATGATGCAGTTTTCAACGCCTTCTTCGATATCATAGATTGCTTCAAAGGATTCTTTGTAACGTACTTTTTGGATGTTTAGGTATGCCTTGGCATGACGAAGTTCCTGTTCGAGGGAGATCATTGTCTTGCCACGGTTGAGTGAGATGCGGAACAGCTGGGCCAGCTGTGTGACCATATAGACCGCCTCTTTGTTCTTTTCGCCTTCTATCATCCAAACAATGGAATCCAGTGTGTTGTACAGGAAATGAGGATTGATCTGCCCTTGCAGAGCATCCAGCTCGGTTTTTCTCTTTTCTTCTTCTTCTTGGACGACTGCCTTCATCAAACGGTCGATCTGGTTGATATATGCATGTAGTGTTTGACCAAGTACTTTCACCTCATCTGTACCGTCTTCGTATATATCGTCCGGAATATTCTTTACACCTTCGGTATTGGCAATGGCATCATTCAATGCGGCGATCGGACGCGAGATACGGTCGGCAATATATTGCGTTACCAGTAATAATGCGGCCGCGGTGAGGGAGACTACCATGATAAGCAAATATTTTGTGGATTTGAAACTGATGCGCATGGCCTCATCCGGAATTACACTGACCAGTTTCCATCCTGTGTAGGCAATTGGTGAGATCACATCAAAACGTTTTTCACCCTCAAAATTTTCTTCTGTAACATTGGCGGTGAAGCCGGCGGCATTTTCATTGCTCTCTTTGACCAGACCTGCATTGATCTGGTTCTGGCGAGGGTGGTCGATCAATTCACCGTTTTCCGTACAGAGATAGGTATAACGACGGGAGTCGTGGTTGTTGGCTTCATCCAGAAGATGTTCGATGGATTCATAGTTCATATCCACAAGCAGAACGCCTTTTTCCGAATGACCGTTCTCGGTGACCTCTACAGCTCTGGAAAGAGAGATGACCCACTTATAGTTGTATGAAGGGTCATCAAACAGATTTTGTACATGAGGCATGGAAAAATGCATGTTCTCTGCCTGAGCCAGAGCATCTTTGAACCAGCTTTGCTGTGCCACGCGTACGTTTTCTTTTTCGGTGACAACGGGACTGGCCGCAATCAATGATCCGTCTTCTTTGTATAACGCAATCGATACGAGATTACCGTTGCCGGCAGAGTAGAGCAGCTCCATCTCATCGGATAGATCGTCCTGTGCGATATCTTTGCATTTAATGACGTTGTAATACATCGTATCGGAGATGCTACGCATACTTTTCAGATAGTCTTCGATGTTGACCACAGTTTGGGCATCTGCCTGCTGTACAGCTTCGATCGTCATCGATCGGGTGCGAGTGTTGAATATCGTACTCATCATGATCGTAACGGTCACCAGCAGGACCAAAGATACGACCGAGAATGAAAATACGATAAAAGAACGTATCGTATGCGGAACTTGGAAAAAGGCACGCTTATTGGGCGTGCACTTCTTCTGATCCGGATCATGTAAGATCGTATGTTTCATTGTGCTTACTTTTTATACTTGCTTGGCGATACGCCAAACTGCTTGCGAAATACATAAGAGAAATAGTTCGGATCGCTGTAACCGACTTTCTGGGCCACGACATAAGTCTTGTCATTGGCTGAAACGAGAAGATTCACGGCTTTGTTCATACGGAACTCCGTCAGGTAGTTGATGAAAGTCTTGCCTGTCTCTTTTTTGAAGATCGTTGAGAAGTAGGCGGAGCTGACGCCAAGTTCACTGCAGATGGTGGCAATGGAAAGATCGGTGTCGGCATAGTGCTCATTGACATAATCCTTGGCTTTTTCCACGAATGAGCGAGAGGTGTCGGAGCGTTTGCTACGCATCACACGTTGCATCTTCAAACAGACTGATTCCATCCATTTGTGGAGAGAATCCAGATCTTTGGTCTGAATATCCTGAAGTATGTTTTCATCAGGTCCGAATATCGTATTGGTATCCATGTCGTTTACTTTGGCAAAGCGACACAATTCTCCTACAAGATCCAAAACGAAGAGTCGGTAGCTCTGCACAGTTGTTTTACGTCCATGGGTTTGAAGAAAGTCGGCGATACTTGCTTTGAGCTCGGTAGGATCATCCACTTTGATACGTTTGAACACTTCCATAAGATCGTTGTCACTGGCATCATCCCGTTCATCGTTTTCTTCCGGGGCGATCTCAGAGATGTTGATGGCCTTGATGGACCCGTATATGACACGATAAGACACTGCTTGTCGTGCTCCATTGTAAGAAGCGGCAAGATCGGCGGGATCATGGCATACTTGACCAATTCCGCAAGTGACGACAGCTTGACATACACTGTTGGCCAAACGGCAAAAGGTTTCCATCTGATCGGTCAGCTTATGAACATCACTTGGATCATCCAACGAAAAAAGAACTACCAGATTTGAGAGATATGTGCAAAAGCGGGGATGCCAGCATTCACAGATCTTTTCTTCGGCAAGCTTTTTAACAGCCATGGAGAGAAGGACATAGTTCATGCCCTGTGGAACGCGAGAATGACTCGTATACAGTACGGCAGCACAATAATGCGGTCCGGGCATGTCAATGCGGTAATCGTTGATATATTCCGCCACACGTTCGGGCGGTACTTTTCCCTGGATCAAAGACACGAGGAAATTTTCTTGCAGAACAGGAAGGGAATCCATGTAGTATTGTTCGAGCATCTTTTGGTTCTGACGTTGGCTGCGTTCTTCATCCAGTTCCCCTTTGATCCTGGTGAAGATCTTCGTCAGTTCTTCAGAATCCACCGGTTTTAGGATGTATTCCTCTGCTTCCAGATGGACCGCTTCTTTGGCATATTCAAATTCATCAAATCCTGAAAGGATGATGATACGTATGTTGGGACGCAGATCCTTCAGTTTGCGAGCCAGCTCCAGTCCGTCCATATACGGCATTTTGATATCCGTCATGACGATGTCGGGAATATTTTCTTCAGCAGCTTCGAGTGCCTCGATGCCATTGCGTGCTAAAACCGGATCAGACAGACCGATGGCATTCCAATCGATCCTGCGTCGGATCGCCTCCAACATATCTTGCTCATCATCCACAAGCATTACTTTGTATCGACTCATTTTTTCTTCACATCCATTTCTGAACCATAGCGCTTATTCAGGTCGCGCCACAATATGCCGGCAATGATCGTTGCCCCCACGATCTCAAGCAGTCCCATAAAAGGATCGAACAAGAGCAAGATTCCCATCAGCAAAGATGCAATTGCCATAAAAATGAGGTTTCGGACAGCACCTTTGCAATACTCTTCTTTGTTTTTCAACGGCCCCGATGCTTTGCCAACGAACATGCCGGGATCTTTTGACAAGTGCGTGCGAAATGCAAAATAAGCACAGGCAGCACACATCAGAAGTGGGATGCCGGCAACTTCCAGTACTTTAGAAAAACTCATAAACACAACTCCTAGAACAATCTTTTTTTACAGAGACAAGTATAGCAGAAATTTAAATAAAGCGTTTACATAAGCTGGGGGCAAGGGGTGGATTGTTGCTATATATAGGGATAAACATGCGTAAATGTTTGTTTTCAAAAAAATACAGAAGGATTTTGTAGGACAAAAGAATGATTTTCTATGTTTTGAAATGAAAGCGGTTGCTAAAGTGTAGACAGTTGATACAGAGGTATCATTACAGGAGGAAATAATACAATGAACGTTTCAAAAATTTTTAAGGTCGCAGCATGCATGGCTATGACCGCGGGACTTCTCACAGGTTGTGGAAGCAAGGAAGCTGAACCGGCTAAGACAGGTTCTCCGGAGAGTAGTTCAACAGCTGCAGCAGGTGATTTTGCCGACAAGAAGATCGGTGTCTGCATTTACAAATTTGATGATAATTTCATGACGATGTTCAGAAATGAACTTCAGTCTTATCTTGAAAGTCTTGGCTTCTCCAAGAATAATATTCTGATCGTAGATGGAAATAATGACCAGGCTACACAGACAAATCAGATCGATACATTCATTTCTCAGGGTGTTGACATCATGATTGTCAACCCCGTCAATGCATCCGCTACTGCCACGATCACAGACAAGGTCGTTGGTGCGGATATTCCGCTTGTTTACATTAACCGTGAACCGGATAAGGATGAGGAAGCACGTTGGGCTGAAAATGATTGGGATGTTACTTATGTAGGTTGTGATGCAAGTCAGTCCGGTACGTTCCAGGGTGAGATGATCGCCGATCTTGGTCTTGATAAGATCGACAGAAATAAGAACGGCAAGGTCGACTACATCATGATCGAAGGTGACCCGGAGAATATCGATGCCGAACTTCGTACAAAATATTCCGTTAAGGC
>X413_Lion__coassemble_51_pt1 | contig 60360 bp, 56 predicted proteins | sample X413_Lion__metabat2_high_PE_002 | metagenome-assembled genome bin X413_Lion | reverse complement strand
AAAAGACACGATCTCATGTGTATGCATATCTAAGATCGGTGATAGGTATACTTTACCTGTGGTGATACGGAATTCTGACACATCGGGCGTCCATTTCCGATCTACTGATGTTGTGCTTAAATTGAGCTCATACTTTTCTAACAGAAGATTCTTGACCGTACCGTTCATATCTTTCTTATACGACTTGTATTTGGCTTTTGGCGTGACTCCTGCCAATCCCATCTTCTTCATCAAGCGTTGTACTAGCTTATGGTTTACGTGATATCCCTCATTTGAAAGGGTATGCGTAATTCTCCGATACCCATAACGTTCCTTGTGTTCGTTGAAAATAGCTATTATTCTGTTCATCAATGTGTCATGTTTCCGGTCTTTATCAGTATGATTTTGCCGGTAATAATAGTCGCTTCTGCTAATATGAGGCAGTGTATCCTAACTGTTGATCGCATTCAAAATGAATGTTAATGATCTATGTGTTTCATGCTTTAGTTCCGTCACTGCCCGGGCTATATCTTCTTTTCTTGTTTTTGTCTTTCTGTAACTAAGGCATTCAGTTTTTTTGCGAATTGTTGTTATATCATAAGAATCTCATTCTACTTGCGTAATTCCGCATTTTCCTTCATCAATGCTTTGATCTCCGCCTTCAGATCGATCTGTTTCTTTGGCATAAGGTTTCCTACTTCTCTTCTTCTCTACAACAGTATAATTGTTTGCTGGAATTCTTTTATCCATCTTACCAATGTTCCGCTGTTAGACAAACCTAGATCGATGGATACTGAAGTTTCACTCTCGTGATTCAATAAGACCCTGTTATTTGCATGTAATTTGAATTCAGGTGTGAAGTGATGATAGGTGTGTCCGGCAGCCTCCGGACCATGGGTATCTATCAATTTGACCATATATTTGAGCGTTCTCTTGTTGATTCCATATTTCAAAGCGATTTGGGAAACAGAGACTCTTGCTTTTCTCTTTTGATAAATTTCGATTCTTTGTTCTTCCGTTAATTTCATAAAAAATGAACCCTCCAAGTTGAACTTTAACTTTGTCCAAATTTCGGGGGTTCACTACAGTGCTTTAGTGTTCTTGTTCTAAGTAAGTAATGACATCATACAGTGAGGGGTATTGGGCGACTGTCATGGCAATATATGTGGAAGATGGGGCATGCATATCCGGAATGTTGATCACAGGGATATGAGCGGCGTGAGCAGCGGCTATGCCGGCTTCACTGTCTTCCAGTACCAGACATTGTGATGGGGCTGTTTTGAGTTTCTTGGCGGCTGTGAGGAATAAGTCCGGAGCCGGCTTGCCATGGCTCACTTCATCTGCATATACACAAGCTGTGAAGTATGGCATGACATGAGTATGTGCCAACATATGCTCCGCTCTTTCACGATAACTGGAAGTGGCCAGAGCAATGAGATATCCGTTCTCTTTGAGAAAGGCCAGCAATTCCGTTGCCCCGGTCTTCAAGGAAACCCCAGCATCCAAGTATTTTTCTTCCAAGGATGCGATCATATTCCGGGCTTTGGCAAAAGTAAGAGGGATATCATATGTTTCCAGCATATGGGAAATGATCGTTTTCGCACTGCGACCGCTGTATGTTTCCGCAAATTCCCGGCGTGTAAGCGGATGTCCATAGGCCGTGAGAAATTCATTGAGAACTTGCAGAGAGTTTTGTTCGGAATCGACAAGCAGTCCATCCAGATCAAAGATCACAGATCTTATCATGGTAATTTCCTCCTTATACATAGGATACTCAAAAAGGATGTCCTGTGAAAGAAAAAAGAACTGCTGTGAAGCAGTTCTCAGCGAAGATAGTTCAGGGCATAGCCGGCATAGAGTTCGGCCGCAGCAGTCATTGCTTCTTCATCCAGGTCGAATAGACCGTGATGGTGAGGCGCGTGGGTGTTGGGGTCGTTTTCGTTACTTGTACCGACGAAGGCATAGCAACCTTTTGTGACTTGCAAATAGTCCGCAAAGTCATCGGCACCGAGGCTCTTTTCCCGATCGGTCACGATCGTATCGAAGATATCGTTAGCTGTTTCAGAAACCTCTGCACATACTTCTTTGTCATTTACAAGGGGAGCGGCAAAGTCTTCGAATGTGATATCGATCGTACAGTTGGCGGCTTTGGCTGTCAATTCGGCGATTTCGGCGATCCTTTGGTTTGTTTTGGTTCGAGTTTCTTGACTGAAGCAACGGGTCGTACCTTGGATATAGCCTTCGTTGGCAACGATGTTATAGGCTGTACCGGATCGTAGTATGCCAATGCCGATGAGTACAGGATCCAGAGGGTCAGTGTTGCGGGCTACGATTTGTTGCAAAGCATTGACGATGGATGTTGAGGCATACAAAGCATCTTGACCGAGGTGCGGGGTGGATACATGTGCTCCTTTACCATGTACGGCAATGGTGAAACGGTCACAACTTGCATTGTTGGGACCGGGGGTGATGGAAATAGTGCCTTTAGGCAGTCCGGAACAGCAATGGCTCCCATATACCCGTTCTACCCCATCAAGAAGTCCGGCTTTGACAAATTGCCGAGCACCTTGGCCGATCTCTTCCGCTTGTTGGAAGAAGAGGCGGATCTCGCCGTTGAAGGTGTCTTTGAGGGATTGGAGGATCTTGGCGGCAGTAAGCAGAGCGGCCGCATGGGAATCATGACCGCAGGCATGACACAGACCGTCATTTTGTGATCTGTAGTCTGTGTCTTTGAGATCCTGCATACACAAGGCATCAATGTCGCCACGTAGAGCGATGATGTGCCCCGGGGCTTTGCCGTGGATCACGGCATATACCCCGGTAGCCCCTACTCTTGTATGAGGAATATCCAGTTTATCCAGCTCTTTTTCGATCTTTTCAGCTGTCTTGTATTCCTTGAGGCTTTCTTCCGGGTGGGCATGGAACCAGCGACGTAGTTCTTGGAAGTAAGAGAGTTCATCCGGAATATAATTTTTGAGTTTCATCGTTATTCACCTCACCATGCACATGTGAAGGCACCGTGGTAGGATTCCTCCACTGATTTCTTTACTTCATCGGACTGATATGCTTCTACGACTTTTTTGTATGCGACGTTGTCTTTTTCATCTGTACGACAGCAGATCACATTGACAAGAGATGCAGCGGCTTCATTATGATCAGGATCTGTATCTTCGGTGTAGATGGCATCTTTTGTTGGGTCAAGACCGGCTGTAAAGGCATTACCACCGTTGATGAGGGCAGCGGTGCAGTCGGGTAAGAGATTTGCCAATGTTCCGGATTCTGCTTCGATGATATCCAGCTTGACATTGAACTTGGTGATATCGGCCTTGGTGGGGATATAGCCCTTAGCAGGATCACATTCGATCAAGCCTGCAGATTCCAGTAATTTCAGAGCTCTACCACCGTTTGTGAGATCACTTGGAATAGCAATCTTATCACCGTCTTTGATATCATCAACGGATTTGATATCGTCTTTAGCGGTATAGATGGACAAAGGTGCGATGACGGTATCACCGATATCGGTGATCTTATAACCGTTTTGTTCAATATCATTGGCCAGGAATGCTTTATGCTGGAAGGCATTGAGATCGATCTCCTTGTCATTGAGAGCGCGATTTGGTGTGGCGTAGTCTGTGAATTTAACGAGTTCCACCTTGATGTTGTCATTTGCCAATAGTTCGTTTACTTTATCCCATTGATCGTTGTATTCGCCGACGACACCTACTTTTACAGTGGTGATGTCATTGTCGGATGGTTTGTCGGATGTGGATGCACCGCAGCCTGTGAGTGTGAATGTGAGGGCGAGAGATGCCAATGTGAGGAATGTCTTTTTCATGTTTGTTTTCTCCTTTAGTGTGTTGTTTTATGAATGACATAAGTGCCGATGCACTGAATAATTGAGATGATGAGTAGGATGAGGGCCACTGTGACCCAGATCATGTCACGAAGTGACATCTGGTAGCCGTAGCGGATGGCGAAGTCACCAAGACCGCCGGCTCCGATGGCACCTGCCATCGCAGTAAGTCCGACGAGGTTTACAAGTGTGATCATCGTGACTCTGGTGATGGATGGAATGCTTTCTTTGAGATATACATGGATGATGATCTCAAGAGGGGTGAAGCCCATGGCCTTACTGGCTTCTATGAGGCCGTTGTCCACTTCGGACAACGCGGATTCGATCTGCCGGGCGAAGAAGGGCACGGTCCCGGCTACAAGGGCAACATAGGAACCTGTGACACCGATGCTTGTACCAAGTATCTTGCGGGAAACGGGGATCAGGATGAATACCAGGATGATGAAAGGAATCGAACGAATGATGTCGATGGCTTTGTTCAGGATGGTATTGAGGATCCGGTTGGGCTTGATTCCTTCGGATCTGGTGATCACCAACAGGATGCCGAAGAACAAACCGATGAAGAATGAGAAGAAGCCGGCAACGATGACCATTTGGATCGTTGCACTGAAGCATTTACCAAGTTCGGTCGAGAGTCTTTCCAAATTAGGAAACAGTGTATATAAGAATGTCATGCACGGATCACCTCTATTTCTGTATGTGCTGCCTTAAGGGAAGCAAGGGCATCGTCCAAGTCATTGGGATGACCGGTCAGGACGATAAGCAGACGACCGATGGCTCCTCCTTTGAGGATATCCACATTGCCGTAAAGGATACTGCAGTCTACGTTGTGCTTCCTTGAAACTTCTGAAATCAAAGCTTCTTTGGTAGTGCCGGCAGTATATGTCAACAAGATGACTTTACCACTGGAGAAAGAAGGGTCTTTCACGGCATCTTCGGCGATCATTTCCAGCTGTCCTCCGGAGGCGATTAAGGAGCGTGTGATTTCTTTTTGCGGATGTGTATATAAGTCGATCGTTTTACCACATTCAGCAATCTCACCATGTTCCATAACGGCTGTACGATCACAGATCTCTTTGATGACTTCCATTTGATGGGTGATAATCACGATCGTAATGCCCAATGTTTCATTGATCTTTTTTAAAAGATTCAAGATCGTATGCGTTGTTTGGGGATCAAGAGCAGAGGTTGCTTCGTCACACAACAACACCTTAGGATCATTGGCAAGAGCCCTGGCAATGGCAACACGTTGTTGTTGACCACCGGACAATTGCGAAGGATATGCATCTTTCTTCTCATAGAGATCAACGAGTTTGAGGAGTTCTTTGATCTTGGTGTCCTTTTCGGCTTTGGAAAGATCGCTCTTCTTGAGAGGGAACGCAATGTTGTCATACACTGTTCTGGCTTTCATCAGGTTAAAGTGCTGGAAGATCATACCGATCTTTGTACGCTCTGCCCGTAAGTCTTTTTCGGTCATAGCCGTGAGGTCTTTTCCGTCGATGCATACAGTACCGGATGTGGGATGTTCCAATAGATTGATGCATCTGACAAGAGTGGATTTACCGGCACCTGAGAAACCGATGATGCCGAAGATCTCTCCGTCATGGATCGTGAGGGAGACATCGTTGACAGCGTGTACTGTTTCTTTCTTCAAAGAAAAGTGTTTGGTGATGTGTGTGAGTTCGATCATGTATGACTCCTTTCAAACAAAAAAGCTCTCATCCTGTATATCAGGACGAGAGCTACTCGTGTTACCACCTGGTTTTATCTGCAATTCACATTACAGACCTCTGCAGGTACGCGTGTACAAATGTACAGTGAATACCCTGCCGCTTTTACGGGCGGTCCCGTCGTGGCTTATCCGCATGCGGTTCATCCACGCAGCTCAGAGGCCATCTTCGGCAATATCTCTCCCTATTCCCTCTCACCATATGGGAACTCTCTGTGAGGTCGTTGTATTGCGTACTCTCCTCATCAACGCCTTTGGTTGTATTTGGTTTTGATGGCTAGATAATACTTCCGTGGTATGGATATGTCAATACAATTCTGAAAAAACATTTTCGGATTACATGCAAAATGAAATTTATTTACATACTTGTGACTGCTTTTGATAAGCGTTTTTACACTATTTTTACGAGGCGTTGATTTCTTTGTTGTGCCTGAACTGTTTATAATAAATATTAGGTGAGGGATTTGTATGAATGTGGTTGTTTTGTGTTCCAAACGATCGACTGAGGAAGAGATCCGGAAGGCCGCGGTCGCTCTCCCGTTGGAATGTTCTTGGGCGTTCTTTTTCGATACTGATACATGTGAAGCGTATGTTCAAGAACATCACCCTGCAGCTGTACTCATCGATCACGATATTGGAAATGCGGATCCACATGCACTAACGGTGAGATTGAAAGAGCGTTGTCCCGGTATGAGCGTTGTATTTCTTGTCGAGAAAGATGCATGTATCGACGCAGGACGAATTTTTGACGGGGGGGGTACGTCATTCTTCATCCGATAGATGTGTTTACACTTACAGACACAGTGGAGAGGATCTACAATGTTTCGGCAAATATGAGAAGACGCATCAAGGTGCGGATGTTTGGTGTGTTTGATGTATTTGTAAATGGAAAGGTAATTGATTTCGGCAATGAGAAAGCAAAGGAATTGTTGGCTTTGTGCTTTGATAGAGAAGGCGGTGCAGTGTCTATGGAAACGGTGGCAAATGCACTGTGGGCCGGCAGACCGTATGATGACAAAGTAAAAGCATCTTATCGTAAAGCGACGATGTGCTGTGCCAAGCAGTTGAAAAAATATGGAATCGGCGATATTTTTCACAAAGAACGAGGAACCACGTGGGTAGATACATCGGAAGTGTTTTGTGATTACTATCGTTTCTTGCAAGGAGATCGCTGGATCGTGGCTAAGCTGCCCTCGACAAGTTATTATCTGTATCAATATGATTGGGCCTTGAACAGACACCCGCTGTTGGAGGAGCGACATAAACAGTATCTGGAGGACTATGGTATGGCATGCAAGTCGATCGATGCTACAAAATACAGTGAGTTGAGAAAGTGATAATGGAATAATAAAATGCCTTTTTGTGGTGAAAAACAGCGATTGTAGCGTGATGGAAAATGTATATCACGCTTTTTTTTGTATAAAAGTACTCGTGCTTCAATACACATGTCAAAACAGAAAAAAATATGTAAACCCAGAGCAATGAATGAGTAAAATAGAATTCATTTTTCATATGAATATTGCATTAAAAATCGCATAAAAAAGGCGTTTTTTACTACAGAGTAACACTGTAGTCACTGTTTGGGTGTTATGGTTTCTTTGTTTGTAAAAATATGGTGTGGCGGGGGTTTTTATGAATGTAATGGTCTTGTGTTCAAAACAATCGACAAAAACAGAGATCTTGGCAGCGGAAGGGAAGTTGCCGGTTCGTTGTTCTTGGAATTTCTTTTTTGATGCATCGGAATGCGAAAAATATGTACAGAAGTACCGTCCGGCAGCGGTGTTCATCGATTGTGATATTCGGGGTGAAGACCCATATGAGTTGTCGGAAAAATTGAAAGAAAGTTGTCCCGGCATGAGTGTTGTGTTCCTTGTGGAAAAAGATGCTTATATTCGCATGGGTGGCTTTTTTGCGGGATGCTATTTCATCAATCATCCGATAGATCTGTTTACACTTGCGGATACGTTGGAGAGGATCTACAAAGTCTCGGCAAATGTGAGAAGACGTATTGAGGTGCGGATGTTTGGGTCGTTTGACATATTTGTGAACGGACAGGTCGTTGAGTTCAGCAATAAAAAAGCCAAGGAGTTATTGGCTTTGTGCTTTGACCAGGAAGGCGGTGTGGTGTCCATGGAGATGGCTGTGGATGCACTGTGGGGAGACAGGCCGTACGACGACAAGGTCAAGGGATCTTATCGAAAAGCCACGATGAACTGTGCCAACTTGTTGGAAAAGTACGGGATCGGCGATATCTTCCACAAAGAGCGAGCTACGACATGGGTGGATACTTCGGAAGTGTTTTGCGATTACTATCGTTTCTTGCAAGGGGACCGTTGGTTCATCGCCAAACTGGTATCCACAAATTACTATTTGTATCAATATGATTGGGCGCTGGTTCGACATCCTGCACTTGAGCGACTGCATAAACATTATCTGGAGTGCTATGGTATGGCTTCGGGTACAGTCGATATGGACAAATACAAAAAGAATAACAGAGCTGTGGTAAGCACCACGGCAGAGAGATGATGTTTTGTTGATAAATCGCCAATACTGATAAAAGCGTGGATCGAGAGATCGATCACGCTCTTTTTTTATGTTTAAAAGGGACACTCTACAGACAAAGTACTAACTTGAAAGGACCGCTCCAAGGAAGCCGGATTGTAAGATGAAAATAGATTTTCATCTACACAATAAAAATTCCATAAAGATTTTTGTATGTGTCTGTTTTTTGCTGAATAGTAACACTTCAGTCACAGTGGGGGGGGTATATTTCTAATGCTTAAAATTGAATAGTGAAAAGGGGGACGAAGATGGGTCAAAAGAAAGATCGTAAAAAATACAGACTTTTTTCTCTCTTGCTCGTTATGGTCATGGCATTGGGCAGTGTTTTTATGAGCCCTGTGCATGCGGATGAAGTGCTGGCCGGTGAAACTGCTGTTGCGGCAGGATCGGAGCCAAAAGTTACAGATGCAAATTCTGCAGAAATGTGGACTCAAACGACAGGTGACGATACAAAAAACCTCGGTAGGATCTGGACGGATAAAACGGTTACGGATTCTTCCGTCACGTTTTCGAATGCAGATTCTCAGGGCAATCCGATTACCGAAGAGGTGAAGGGTGATGAAGATTTCTTGGCTTCCTTGTCCCTGCTGTCATCGTATGCGAATATCAAGGGTACTGTTACTGTTTCTACACCCTTGGATATCGTAATGGTTTTGGATACATCCGGAAGTATGAATGATTCCATTGAAGTGTCACACCGTTATATCAATGCAGGGTTTAATTCCGATACTACATTTGGTGATATTGTCGGCAGTATATCGTGGTGGCAGACATTTTATTATCATGATCCTGAGACGAGAGAGTATTACAAACTTCAGTATTCTCGACAGGGTTTCATTAATACAACATATGAATTTTATTACGAAAAGAACGGCCAACGCATCACGGTAGCAAGAGGCACGCGTGATGAAGCGTTTGGTCCTTCTGCTGTAAATATCTACAAAAGATCAAGCGATACTAAGACAAAGATGCAGGCGTTGATCGATGCAACAAAAAAATTTGTGCATAACATGGATGCGGAAAATGCCGGTATCCCCGATGCAAATAAGGATAGATTGGGTATCGTTTCGTTTGCGTCCGGTTCGAAAGTCGTATCCGAGTTTTCGAGCGATGCGACTAAATTGAACGACTTGCTGGGACGGTTGTATGCAGAGGGTGCGACTGCAGCTGATTATGGCTTCCAAGCTGCAAAAAACATGTTTGACAGAAGCGCACGCCCCAATGCCAAAAAGGTCTTGATCTTCTTCACGGATGGAAATCCGAACCATGGCAATGGATTTGAATCATCTGTTGCAAACTCTTCGATCCGAACGGCAAAAGCAATGAAATCGAACGGCGTGGATATATATTCCGTCGGTGTGTTTGAAGAAGCGGATCCTGAGGTCACAAACGATAAATTCAACGCCTATATGAATGGTGTTTCCAGTAACTATCCGCTGGCTGAATCTTACTCGAAGCTTGGGAATAGGGTTGAAAACGGAAACTATTATATGGCTGCTGTCGATGCGGAAGGATTGAATGGCATCTTCGATGCGATCCAGCAACAGATCACACAGTCTGATGCACAGTTTCCTACGATCCAGGAGGGCAAAGATCCGAGCAAGACGGGTTATGTTACATTTACGGACACGCTTGGGGACTATATGGAGATAACCGATGTTCATTCCATTGTGTTGGGAAATACGATGTATGTAGAGCATAGTGTGACGGACGATCAGAACGGAACGGTTTCGTATTCCTTTACAGGTAAGGGCGTTGGAAATGATCTGGATGCCAATCATCGTGCGGAATTACGAGATATCTTGATTACGGTGACCAAGGCTGTAACTACCGGTACATCGGATCAGGTGCATGGCGATGTGATCGAAGTCAAGATTCCATCATCGTTGATCCCTTTGCGTGGTTATGATGTGGATATTGTGGATGGTAAGGCTACAACGACCGTTACTGCGGAATTCCCGATGCGCATTAGCTATGGCATTAAGAAGACGGCCGGTTTGGATGTACTTATGCAACAACCGGATGACGCCATGAACGATTACATTTCTCGAAATCTGAATGCCGATGGAACGGTGAATTTCTATGCAAATGATTTTGTGAGAAACGGTGCAAACGGAGGGGCAAACGTCAACGCAAGCTTTACTCCGGCACTTACGAATACGTTCTACTATTTTACGGAAGATACACCACTCTATACAGATGAGACATTGTCTGTACCGGTAACGGGAACGGTGGATGATAATACAACTTATTACTATAAGAATATCTATTACGCGGCCGGCCGGGGATTGGATCCTTTGGTGGAAGCATTGCCCATCCACGGTAGCGATATTCGTACTCTTACAACGACAGATCCGAATGGGGTCGTCATGGTGAAGGCCGGCTCTCCCAACAATACAACATTGACAAGATATGAGAAGGCAAAGGAAGTCAATACGACCGAAACGGCATCTTATGTTACGAAGCCCACATGGCAACCGCAGCCGGAAGGAACATACGGTGTAAAGGTTTTCCTTGGTAACAACGGACGTTTGCAAAGGCAGATCCCGGGTATCAACATTCCTGTGCATTTGCAAGTCGGCCTTCTCGGCAGAACGCCGGATCGTACCGAATCTTTTACGTTTACGGCAAGTCTTAAGGATGCCTCCCAGGCAGAGCATGTTTCTCTTCCGGAACCTTCCGTGTTGACGGTTCAAGGAGATGCAAATGTAACATCCGGTGATATGGGGGATTTGTTGATAAAGGAAGCGGGTACATATGAGATTGAGATCCGTCAGACCCGAGGGGATGCGGCAGATATCGATTACGATACACATACAGCTATTTTAACGGTGACGGTATCCAGAGCTGAGAACAATGTCCTGAGATTGGACAGTGCGGTATATTCCAATGCCAATGCATGGAATGCAGGGGATGTAGCACTTCAGGATAAGGCAGCCTTTACAAACTATATTTCCGGGTCCTTTGCATTTACAAAGTTCGGCGATAAGAACGGATCAAACGAAAGAGATGATGTTCTGAAAGGTGCCAAGTTCGCATTGTATGAGTTGACCTGTACGGATGAAACACATGATCATTCAGCAGAAAAGGTCAAGGTGACAAAGCGGGACGGTGAAGTGATCGATACACCGAATGATTGCTGGAGATTTGTAGAGACGGTGACATCTTCCGATGCCGGCCTTGTGCGATTTGATCGCATGCATACAACAGGTCAATACCGTTTGGTTGAAGTAGAACAGCCTTCCGGTTATGTACTGCCTTCCGGACAGTGGAATATCACATATAAAGCGGATCCGAATCATCCGGAACAAATGATCTTCCAGCCGGGAGAAAGTGTTGGTAATCCTCCGGCATTCAAAGTAATGCAGAATGCGGCAGGAACAACAGAATATCAGGTAAAAAATTATAAGTGGTATGACATGCCGGTATCCGGTAACTCAGGTATTACAAAGTACTTGATGGCCGGTGCAGGTATGATGCTTGGCGGTGTATTGCTCTATGTGGGAATGAACCGTAGACATAAGAAGGCGTAAGCCTTAGATAGGTTGAATATGGGCATTTGCCTTTTCAATACATATTCAAAAAATGGAGGAGATAAGAGATGAAGACATTCAAGAAGATGATTTCTAAACTCGCACTCTTGGGCATGGCACTGATGTGTGCTTTGTCTCTGGGAACAACTGCTTATGCTGCAGATGGTCAGCTCTCAGGTCAGTCCAAGGGAACATTGACAGTGAATAACGTTCCGGAGGGAACAACTGTTAACGCTTATCAGGTTATTACAGTAAATGTCGATAACGCTTCTGCAACACCTGAGTATCCGATGTATACATGGAATGCAAAGGTTGCCGAATGGTTGAAGAGCCATAAGTACACAGCATATGTTGGCGACAACAATGTAGTAACAGAGGCATTCTCTAAGATCGATGCTGAAACATCAAAGAAGTTCTGGAGTGAACTCTCTGCTGATATTGAAAGCTTAAAGGTTGAAAACAAGCTGACAAGTAATACTGTTACAGGCAACAAGGTCGTATTCAACGATGTTGCAATGGGTGAATATCTTGTTTCTGCAGTTAACCCGAACTGGACATTCCTTCCTACAACAGCTGTTGTAGTTCCGGAACACAATGGCAATGCATGGGTCGTTAAGAACGGTGAATGTGCATTGAAGGGTAGCTCCATCGGCGGTGGTGGCGAAACAGATCCTGATACATCCACAAAGCCTTCTATTGCAAAGGCAGTTGACCATAAGACATTTGCAATCGGTGATACATTGACATATACATTGAATGTTACAGCACCTCTCTATGCTGAAAATGCAAAGACAAAGACATTCAAGATCGATGATATCCTTCCTACAGGTTTCCAGTTCAACAACAATGTTGTTGTAAAGGTCGGTAACAAGTTTGCTGAGGCAACTACAGTTGTTGGAACAGATAACTATGCTGTAACAACAAGTGGCAAGGATTTCGCAATCACATTCAACGACAAGTTCTATCAGAACTTCGCAAAGGTCGACAACAACGGCCATGCAACAAACAACAAGCTCGTTATCACATACTCCGCTAAGGTCACAAGCGTAGCTGCTTCTTATGATGATGCAGCAGATGACAACAAGGCATCCAAGACAAATACAGCAAAGTTGTCTTTCAACCCGGATCAGTATGGCACTGCTGAACCTACAGTTCTTACATCTACAGCAGTATCCTACACATTTGCTGCTTCCATCAAGAAGGTCGACAGCAAGAACAAGCTGATCACAACAGATGCAGCTGAATTCACACTGACAAGAGATGGTAAGGCTGTTAAGGTCTTCAAGGAAGGTAATGCATACTATGTAGCAGGTGATGACAAGGCTGATGCAACAAACAAGCTCACAACTGTAAACGGCGTTTTGGATATCAAGGGTCTTGGCGAAGGTAAGTATGTTCTGACTGAAACAAAGGCACCGAACGGTTACGTTCTCAGCCAGGGTACTGTTGAATTCACAGTAACAAATTCCAAGGTCGATGGCATTCTTGAAAATCCGTCTGTCAAGAACACAGGTAAGACAGAAATTATTGATGCAAAGGGCGAAAACAACACAGTTAAGTTCTCCGTTAAGAACTTCAAGATGAATGAACTTGAAGGTTCTAAGCTCCCGGCAACAGGTGGTATGGGCACAATGATCTTCACGATCGGTGGTCTGTGCATCATGGCTGCAGCTGTAGGTCTTGGTGTATATCTGAACAAGAAGAAGAACGCTTAATATAAGCTTTTCTTGTCAGAATGACGAAGAAAAAATCTAAATTTAAGATCAGGAGCATCCTGGTACCCATAGTGATCTTTCTATTGGGTGCCGGGATTTTCCTATATCCGGCTATCAGTAATTATTTTGCCGTGCAGAACCAGGCTCATACGATCAAGGAGTATCAGGTGGCTGTTCAGAACACCGGTACAGAGGAACTGGATGCGGCATGGAAAGAAGCGGAAGAATACAACGAAAACCTGGCCGGGAATCCGGTACACGATCCGTTTGTTCCGGGCAGTGGCTATGTACTGCCGGATAATTACAAAGATGTACTGAATATCAATGGTGATGGTATTATGGGGTATGTTGAGATCCCCAAGATCAATGTCTATCTGCCGATCTACCATGGAACATCAGAGGAAGTGTTGGAGAAAGGTGCCGGTCATCTGGATGTAACATATCTGCCTATTGGTGGAGAAAGCAGGCATTCTGTTATCAGTGCACATCGCGGATTGCCCAGTGCCGAACTTTTCACGCGATTGGATGAGATGAAAGAAGGAGACGTTTTCTACATTCATGTATTGGAAAAGACGATGGAGTACAAGGTAGACCAGATCCGGGTGATCGAACCGGAAGATCTTGCTTCTTTGCAAGTGGAGAACGGTCGTGACCTGGTGACGTTACTTACCTGCACGCCATATGCGGTCAATACGCATCGTTTGCTTGTACGTGGGACGAGAGTGCCGGATGATATCATGAACGAAGATAAGGTCTCTGAGACACATGTCGGTCAAAATTTCAGCTGGGTGCATACTTATGTGCTTGCCATTGCTTTGGGGTTGTTCCTACTTGTATTGATCGTTTTGATATTGTTGATAAGAAGGCGGAAGAAGAGAACAAAAAATGAAGATATTGCATAAAGTGCTGAATGCTTTGCTTGTAGTTGTATTTCTTGTTGGAGCGTGCATTTTCTTTTATCCAACGGTGAAGGAAGATATTGCAGCACATACAAGAGCGGACAAGATCAAAAATTTCGAGGAGGATGAACTTTTTGCGGCATCGATGGTACAGGATCCTCTGCATGAACAAATGGCCGCATACAATGAGCAGATCTATCAAGAGCATCAGATCGGCATGAGTGATGCTTGGAATGATGGGGCAGAGGCGTTTGATTACGGGGATACGGGCTTTGAAGATCGCATGGTAGGATATGTGTCCATTGCGTCTATGGATGTGAAGATTCCCCTGTATGTGGGGGCGGATGACAAGACTTTGTATGATGGGGCAGCTGTCTTGGCACATACAAGCATGCCGATCGGGGGCGAGAATACCAACTGTGTGATCGCTGCCCACAGAGGCGGATATGAAGGAACGGCAATGTTTCGGGATATTGAGAAATTGCAGGTCGGTGACAGTGTGAAGGTGACAAACCTGTGGGAAACTTTGGAATACCGCGTGGTCAAGACGATCGTGATCGAACCGGATGATCTGGATGCGATCAAGATCATTCCCGGAAAAGATCTGGTGACACTTGTTACATGTCATCCGTATGGAACGAATGCCCAGCGCTATATTGTTTATTGTCAGCGTGTGGCATCTGATACAGAGCCGGTGGTGATTCCTTTTGACGGTGTACAGTATGTTTCTTCCGCCAAAGAGATAGCTGCGGAAGATGTTATTCGTTTGGGCGGATGTTCTATCATTGCCGGGGTGATGCTCATCGTGGCTGTGATTTGGATCGTTAAGATGTTCGTCAAGAAGTGACAGTGGAATGCTTTTCTGCTACTGTAGTGAAAAGGAGATTTGTGTATGACTGAAGGTGTTAAGATGTTGTGGCGTGATCGAAAGAGAAATTTTCTCGGCTTGCCTTGGACATTTACTGTATATGAACTGAATGAAGAGTTTCTGCGTATCCAAAGAGGTCTTGTGAATACGCAGTATGATCGTGTGAACTTGTATCGTATTACAGATATTACGGTATCCAGATCGATCTGGCAGAAGGTCATTGGTACAGGCACTTTGACTGTGGATTCCGATGATAAGACAATGGGTAAGTTCAAGATCTTGAATGTGAAGCAGCCGATGGATATTGAGCGTGTTCTTTCCAAGTATGTGGAAAAGGCAAGACGTGAGAATCGTGTATATATGCGTGAAGGTCTTGATGGAGGCAGTGATGAAGAGGAGTGATGCTCCTCTTTTTATATGCGGTAGGAGGCTGAATAAGGCGTATACAGGGGCGGGAGGTGTGTATGCATATCAATGTTTCAGGATTATCGTATTTGCAGAAAGAACAGGTTCAACTGGGGTTGGAACATGGACTGACAAAAGAGCAGACCTGTCTTTTTGCCAAGCCTTGCTACAACTATAAAAAGATGGAACAAATAAGAATGGAATTGGAGGCGACAGGAAAGACAGATCAAGTTACGAAAAGACATATACCGGTGTGGTGGGGGCTTATACCGGTGGGGGTTGTTCTGCTCGGTATGATCGTTGTCAATAGACCTGTCTTGATATTAAAAAAGACAGAATGTGTTTTATATACAGGAGAACCGTTTGTGGCTATGGATTATGTGGAAGAGGTTTCGGGTGGTAGAGGGGAATTGCGACTACCGGATGTGGATACCGATAAGCCGGGGAGAGGACTTGCGGTATACAGACTTTGTTATGGAAACAAAGAAATCGTCAAAACAATGCATGTAACTGTGAAAAAGAAGCCAAAAGACCGTTCTTAATAGTGTATAATCTAAGCTATTGCTAAAAAGGAGGGGTCAAATGAAAGCTAGTCGTACGGATATGCTGAACGGCAGGATCGCCATGCCGATCCTTATGTTTTTCATTCCTATCATGCTTGGATCGCTGTTCCAGCAGTTGTATAACACAGTCGATGCCATCGTGGTTGGAAACTTTGTTGGTAAACAGGCACTTGGAGCAGTAGGTGGCAGTACCGGTACTGTTATCAATCTGTTGACGGGGTTTGTGATCGGCATTTCTTCCGGTGCTACGGTCGTCATTGCCCAATTCTTTGGACGTGGGGAAGCGGATGGTGTGCATAAGGGCGTGGACGCAAGTATGTTGATAGCAGTCGTGCTGGGTGCCATTATGACAGTGGCCGGTATCGCTTTGGCACCGGCTATCTTCAGAGCTATGAATGTTCCGGAAGATCTGTTTGATTACTCTGTGCAGTATATGCAGGTGTATATGCTTGGTAGTATTCCGTCTATGATCTATAACAACGGTGCGGGTATCCTTCGGGCGGTAGGGGATTCCAAGAGACCTTTGATCTTCCTTATCGTGGCATGTTTTACCAATATTGCTTTGGACTTCTTGTTGGTGGTAGGTTTTAAGTGGAAAGTGTTCGGTGTGGCAGTGGCAACGGTATTGTCACAGATCGTATGCATGGTCATGACATTGAAGGTATTGTCTTCTACAGAAGAGTGCTATGCCTTCCACTTGAAGGGCTTTGAGTGTGATCTTAATGTTGCTAAGAGGATCTTTGTGATTGGTCTGCCGGTCGGTATTCAGTCTTGTTTGTACAGTATTGCCAACCTCTTTATCCAGGTATCGGTCAATGGATACGGTACGGATACGGTTGCGGCTTATACGGCATTTGGCAAGATAGATGCTGTGTTCTGGAATACTTCTGCGGCCATGGGACAGGCTGTTATGACATTCTGTGGCCAGAACTTTGGAGCCGGAAATGTGGATCGTGTAAAGAAGGGCATCAAAGTGGGGGCTTTGATGTATGTTATCGGTGCCGGGGCCATCTCGGCGGGATGCTTCTTCTTTGGTGAGTATATCTATCGTATGTTTACACCGGATGCTGCGGTCATAACGATAGGCATGCAGATATTGAGATTCTTGTGTCCGATGTGGGTCACTTTTGTGGGGGTGGAGATATTGTCTTCGTCTATTCGCGCATGTGGAGATTCGATGATCCCCATGTTGATGACGGCAGTCGGTATTGGTGCTTTCCGTATTATCTGGATTCTGTTCTTCCCGAGTAGCACGATCTTTGATACATTATTGTGCTATCCGATCTCATGGATCCTTACGTCGTTGTTGTTTTTGGGATATTATTTACAAGGCGGCTGGTTGAAGAGGTCGTTGAAGCAGAGAGAAAAAATGGGGGCAGTCACCGGTCATTGATAGACCGGGACTGCTCCCTTTTGGTTTTACTTGAAATCACTTGCACATTTAAGGCCATATGCACCCTCACAGTGCTTTACAGCGTTCAGGATTGCTTTGGCCATGACCATGGCAGCCAAGGATCCTACAACGTTGATATCGGCCTTTACAGAGCGTGTGGATGATGCATAGATAGAGTCGCCATCAAACATCGTATGCACAGGATATATTGTGCGAGCATAGCCATCATGTGCCATACCGGCAACTTTTGTCAGTTCTGTTTTATTGAGATCGGCATTCGTCAAGATTGCACCAATGGTGGTATTGGTCACACCGGTAAAAGGATTCATGGACAGTTTCCACATCTCTTCTTCACAACTTGCATCAAGTGTACCTTCATTGCTCAATACACCGGCAAGCTTTTTTCCTGTGGCAGGATCGATGACATCTCCCATGGCATTGACACCGACTACGGCCCCCACCAAGAGATCGCCCAGTTGCACGGCATAACTGCCGATGCCGGACTTCATCATGAACTGAGGACCTTTTGCTTTGCCGACTGTAGCACCTGTTCCACATCCATGATTTCCTTCGGAAAAATTCGGAGCGGCACAACAAGCATGATATCCCATTTCTGCATTCGGTCTTACCTTTGCACTCCCGACCGGCAAGTCGAACAAACAAGACGCAACAACGATCGGAACATTGCCGAAACCTGTCCGGAAACCAATATTTCTTTCTTCCAGATATTGCATGACGCCTCCGGCGCAATCCAGGCCAAAGGCCGATCCCCCGGATAATACGATGGCATGGACGGCATCATTGGCTGCCAAAGGATTCAACAATCCACACTCTCTGGAGGCGGGCCCTCCACCACGGATATCCACACCCGTACAAGCTCCTTTTTCCCCGCACAGAATGACTGTAGTGCCGGTTCCGGCTTCCACGTCTTCGGCTTGGCCGATCATAAATCCGGGAATATTGCGAATATCGATCTCTTTGTAAATGTGTTTCATAATTTTATCTCCTTTTTTTGTCACTGCAGAATCATCTGTCAGTGCAAACACATATAAATATCTTATACTTTAGTAAAGGAGATTGGTTATGAAAAAGAATGTTTTTATTACTGTTTCGGCAGCCTTCCTTCTGGTCGGTTGCACAAGCGGTCCTGCACAATCGTCAAAACCGGCTGAGCAGCCGACCCCTACTCCGATCCCGACCGCCTCTTCCGAACAGAGCATGGACGTTGAAGTGGTTCGTTCCGCATTGCAAGATTCCGGTAAAAATGCCGGTATCATTTATTTGGGATATGCGGATCAGGATGAAGATCCTATGTCTTTGGTTGGAAATCTTTCATATTTGGCAAATTCCCGCATGTGTGATATCGGTGCCGGGGATGTCTATGCCTTTATTGCGGCTGATCCTAATGCTGAGGTATCCATCAGTCGTTGGGGATTGGACGAAGACGGTGAAGAAGAGGAAGGAGAAGAGCTTCTGGAAGTACGTGATGGGGGTCCGGTGCTGATCAAAGGAGTGGTCAGTGAAACGATTCCCAATGTGTGCATTGGTGTAGAAGTGAATGATAATGAAGTGATCGATGAGTATACACCGATGCGATCCGGTAAAGATGGAACAGTTGTGCTTGGTGATCCTATATATAAGATCATGGACCTTGAAAGCCTGCATTAAAATAATGTAAAACATTACAACAGGTATTGAGTGAAGATCACAAAATGATATATATTAAGTGGGTAATAGTTAAGGGGTTTATATTATTCACATGACAAGCAAAGACTATTTTTCATTTGAAACCATACGTGATCATGAACGTAATGTTGTTTGTTATTATGTCACGATGATCGGCACGATCGAAGCAGACGGAGTCTGCCGCATTCGTACGGATCTTGGCAGAGACAACAACGAGAAGATGGCTTTCGGCAGACTTACACTGCACAACCTGGACAAGAAAATAGGCATCCTGTTGAGGGAAACTGGAAGTAAAGTCTATTACCATGACAGAGATGAAGAAACGGGTTCTGTGGACGTTATCAGCTTTACTGCAAAAGAATGGAGAGCTGATGAAGTATATGAGTTTGAAGCAGGTGACAGAGTTTTGTTACAGGGCAGAGCGTACATACGTAGGCCGGATCCTGAAAAGTATCCTAATCGTCATCCGGAACTCAGTGTTACGGTAGGTGGTGTATTCCGCCTGGGAAGAGCCCGCCGCCCACAGAGACACTTTCTTAATGATTCTTTGGTCCCACAAAAGTGAATCCGTAAGGATTCGCTTTTTTTTCTTTTGTATGAAACATAAAAAAAGAAGGACTAATTATCCTTCTTGGTAGTGGAGCTAAGGAGGATCGAACTCCTGACCCCCTGCTTGCAAAGCAGGTGCTCTCCCAGCTGAGCTATAACCCCATAATTTTTTACAGAAAGAATGGTGGGCCTGAATGGACTTGAACCAGCGACCTCACCCTTATCAGGGGTGCGCTCTAGCCACCTGAGCTACAGGCCCGTGCTTTCTGTTTGCTCATTTAATATACACCGCACATGTGTTATATGCAACACTTTTTTAAAAAAATTAATAAAAATTTCTAAAAAGTTTTGAAGTGTAAAATGCCTGTTTTAAAGACAGTCCAGCTTTCCCACCGGAAAACATTAAAAGCAGGGAGTTTTCCACAGGGTAAAAGGTATTACCTGCTTTTTCCACAGGCTAAATGTCATTTCCTGTCGTTCTTTTATTGGAATGCGTTGTTTTCAATATTACGATCGGCAGGCAGGTGATCACAATGATACTTCAAAAGAGCCCCTACTTCCAGGCTGAGTTTGGATCATCACCAAAACTTTGGAGAAATATTCAGATATTTGCACGATATATCGAAATCAGAGGCGTATACCAAATGAGTTCTTTCGAAAGAGCGTCTGTTGCATAGTTGGGGAGAATTCAGTTGGCTCTGCATTTCCACAAAATGTTCGTAAGAGAGAAGTTATGCACTGATAGATGGAAGAGCGACCGGTTTTCCGCATTTGAAAGTATTCTAGATGAGCAGAGTAAAAGTGAAAAAGTGAAATTGTCCTTATTTCGAGAAAAAAGTACAAAATCATGGCCAAATCAGAGGTGGAAAAGTGTTGCTTTGCGTACATTTCCACAGAAAAGATATAAAATACTGAGTTTTGCACGATCAACTGTTACAGCGTTTGTTTTTCCACAGGAAAAGTCGGATGGGGGAGTGACAGTTCGGTGTGATAGGCAGCCGGAAACGGTGGGGTTGTTCTTATTCGAAGAAAAATGTACAAAAACTCGGCAAAATTTGAGGTAGAAAAGTTTTGCTGTGCATGACTTTCCACAGGAAAGATTTCAAATAATATGTTTTACACGTTTAGAGGAGAAAAACAATGTTTTTCCTCGGGGTAAATCCGAAGGTTGTTATTTACACAGTGTGTAGTTATACATAGATAAGGAAAAGATCTTCCTGTTTTCCACCGGAAAAGTGGTTTTTTGATAGAAATGCTATGCAGATCGGGTAAAATGTTCGGTATTTGAGAAAAATGTACAAGATTTTGGCAAAATTAGAGGTGGAAAAGTTATGACTTAGTTGAATTTTCAACAAGCAAGCACAAAAAAAGGACTTAATGTCCTTGTTGGTAGTGGAGCTAAGGAGGATCGAACTCCTGACCCCCTGCTTGCAAAGCAGGTGCTCTCCCAGCTGAGCTATAACCCCATAATTTTTTACAGAAAGAATGGTGGGCCTGAATGGACTTGAACCAGCGACCTCACCCTTATCAGGGGTGCGCTCTAGCCACCTGAGCTACAGGCCCGTTTACCGAATGCCTGTTTATAATAACAAGCTCACCAATATGTGTCAACACAATTTCTAAAAAAATTTACAAAAAAGCAAAATTTATTTTTGTGTATCAATTATGGGCCTCTTATATGATAGAGTAATCACATTGCTTACAGGAGGTATAAACTGTGGACGCATTTATTAATTGGTTTATGGCAACGATCGGACAGTTCATTTCGCCGGAACTGTCATGTATGTTTGTTTCTATGATCCCGCTCATCGAATTGAGAGGTGGTCTTGTTATGGCGAGATTGTTGGATATTCCGATGTGGACGGCGATCTTTGTGTGTGTGATCGGAAACGTCATTCCGATTCCGTTTATCTTGCTTTTGATCAAGAAGGTCATTAGATGGATGGCGGATCATCATATGAGCAAAGTTGCTGTATGGTTGGAAGAGAAGGCTCAAAAGAATAAGCCAAAGATCGATAAGTACGGTTTCTGGGGGTTAATGCTGTTTGTTGGTATTCCGTTACCCGGTACAGGTGCTTGGACGGGTTCGCTTGTTGCAGCTCTTTTTGATATGGATATTAAGAAAGCAACGATCTCGATCTTATTGGGTGTGTTCTTGGCGGCATTGATCATGACATTTGTATCGTATGGTGCGCTTGGCGCACTGTTGGGATGAGTTTCGCTACTCATCCTTTTTTGCAATAAGGGGGGGGAAGTATGAAGTTGTACAGAAATGCACGGGTATATGCACCCAAGGATATAGGGGTCATGGATATCCTTGTTGTCGGGGATAAGATCGTTGCGGTAAAGGAACATATCGGTATTGCTTATGAAGAACTTGAAGAGGTCGATATGACGGGCATGTCTGTATGTCCGGGGTGGATCGATGCTCATGTTCATATCATCGGCGGGGGTGGTGAAGACGGATATGCTTCTTTGATCCCCGAGATCTCGGCAAAAGATTGTTTCTTGAATGGGATCACCACGGTGGTGGGGCTACTTGGTACTGACAGCACAGTAAAGAGCCCGGAAGCACTTGTGGCCAAGACGAAAGCATTGAAGGAGCTCGGTATGAGTGCATATTGTCTTACAGGCTCTTATGCTGTACCGACGTGTACGATAACCGGCTCTGTCGGAAAGGATATTGCCATGATCGAGGAAGTGATCGGTGTGAAGTGTGCGATCGCAGACCATCGTTCTTCTTGCGTACAGGTCGATGAGTTGGCAAAGCTTGCTTCTGCGTCCTATACTGCCGGTCTTCTTTCTCATAAGCCGGGTTTTGTACATTTACATACAGGTCGTGGCAAGGAGGGGTTGAGACCGGTATTTGATGTGTTGGAGGAGACGAATCTTCCAATCGATCGATTCCGTCCTACACATATGTCCAATCAACCGGAGGATGCGGTGCGTTTTGCCAAAATGGGTGGTCGCATCGATTTTACGGCAGGGCATGGGGTGGAAGTGTTGAACGATGTTTTGGATAAAGTCGACAGAAGTCTTGTGACATTGTCGTCGGATGGCAATGGCTCTATGCCAATCTGGGGATTGGACCATGAACTGGTTGGAATGGGTATCGGTAAGCAGGATGAATTGCAAACAACGCTTCATCAACTTTGCACGATGGGCCGTACATGGGAAGAGGTATTGCCACTGGTTACGAGTAATGTGGCAGATAGTCTTGGGTTGCATGGTAAGAAAGGTGTAGTTACTGCCGGGGCAGATGCCGATCTTGTCTTTTGGAAAAACGGGGAGATCGACACTGTTGTGGCCATGGGTAAGGAAATGGTCAAAGCAGGCATGTTTTGCGGCAAAGAGTATTATAAGTAAAGCAAGGGTGTGGTATCCTTGAAGTATGCAAAACAAAGAAAAAGCCTTGTGTATTCACAAGGCTTTACCGTGCCGACAATCGGAATCGAACCAACGACCTACTCATTACGAATGAGTTGCTCTACCAACTGAGCTATGTCGGCATAAACAGTATTTGTATTATAAGCAGAACGAAAAATAAATGCAAGAGGTGGAAAGATGCGAATTTTGATTATCAGACACGGGGATCCTGATTACGAACACGATTCATTGACAAAGCGCGGTTGGCACGAAGCTGATTTACTGGCCGAGAGACTGGCAAAGGAAGATATCCAGGCGATTTATATATCACCGTTGGGACGTGCTCAGGATACGGCCAAAGCCACATTGGAGATACGTGGACAAGAAGCCACAACAATGGACTGGTTGCGAGAATTCTCACCGGAAGTACGACGCCCCGATCGCAATGGTGGCACGGCTGTATGCTGGGATTGGCGCCCCTCCGATTGGACGAAACAAGAAAAATTTTATAAAGAGAAAGAATGGTTTAATGATCCGGTTTTCCGCGAAGCACATGTAAAAGAAGAATATGCACATGTGACCGAATGCTTTGATGCGTTGTTGTCGGGATATGGATATAAGAGAGATGGACGCATCTATCGTTGTGAACGAGGCAATCATGATACGATCGCTCTCTTTTGCCACTTTGGCGTGGAAGGAGTGCTTCTTTCCCATTTGGTCGGTGTTTCACCAATGCCGTTTTGGCATGGGTTTTGTGCTGCTCCTACAAGTGTCACGACAGTATATACAGAAGAACGGGAGAAAGGGATCGCATCCTTCCGCATCCAGACATTTGGAGATGTTTCGCATTTGACGATGCATGGAGAGAGGCCGGCATTTGCGGCAAGGTATGCAGAATGCTTTGAAGATGACAACGTACACTGATCTGTGGCAGAGTACAATGGGGATGAGAAGTTTGTATGTTATTGGATAAGTTGAAGCAATCAAATCCTGAGATGGATGGCATTTGCCATCGGGAGATGAATCGAAGTAATTATTTCTCCATTTACTATTTCCTTTTGGCGGGTGTTCCGTTTTCGTTGTTTGATCTTGTTATGCAGTATGTATTCGGCTTTATGAATGCGGTATGGGTCGATGCGTTTTTGATCGTATATTACCTTACCGGCATGGTGTTTTATAAGTCAGTGCTACCACAAGGATATACCCACAGCACCGGTCTTTTGTACATTCTGGAAGCACCGGTCTTGATGCTTTTGATCTTGAGTGCAACGGTCATACCGAATGCCCATCATGTCATGACGGTATTTGCAGTTCTTTTGGCTTTCCCGCTTCTCATTTTTGACAGTAAGAAAAATCTCACATGTTGGATCGCGGGATGGAGCATACTGTTCATGATCTTTTTTTCCACGATGCATACAACTGTGAATTATCAGCTCAATCTGTTCTACAGTTTGGAATTCTGTCTTGGCTCGGCGGCGGTCAGTTGGATCGTTACGGTATGGCGGCAGGAAAAACTAAGGCGGTATGCGGCGGCAGTTGCTCGCAACTATGATGCTTTGACGGGATTGCCGAATTTCTTCCGTTTTATGAATACGGCGGAAGAGAAGGTGGAGCAGTATTTTAAAAGCGGTCGTCAACCGACGATGGTCTACTTCAACATTACCAATCTCAAGCAGTACAATGCACGTCATGGCTATCAGGCCGGTAGTGATCTATTGCGTCAGGTCGCCGGTATCATTAAAGAATGTTATCCGGAAGGGCTGACAGCCCGCATCGCACAAAATCACTTCATCGTTCTTTGCGATGAACGGGAGTATGAAGAGAGTTTGAAGCAGGCATACCGTCGTACGGATGCACTGAATGAAGAAGCCTGGATGCGTTTGAAAGCGGGGGTATACCGTGTGCATTGGGGAGATGAGATCGGCACGGCGGTGGACCATGCGAAAACAGCTGCCGACAGCATTCGCAAGAACAGTGGAGTGTATTGCCGCGTATATGATGAAGAATTTCAGAAAGAAGTGTCTTCCGGGCAATATATATTGGACAATGTTGAAAAAGCGGTCAAAGAAGGGTGGATCAGAACATGGTATCAACCGATCGTAAGAGCCGCAACAGGACAGTTATGCAGTGAAGAAGCTCTTGTTCGGTGGTATGACCCCGAACTTGGTAGGATCCCACCGGATCGCTTTGTGCCGGTATTGGAAGAGAATCGGTTGATCTACAAAGTGGATCTTTGTAATGTAAAGAATGTTCTTAAGGATCTGCAAGAGAAGAAAGAAAAAGGTCTGCCTTTGAATCCGGTCTCTATCAATCTTTCCCGTACGGATTTTACACAGATGGATATGGCCGGCGAGATCGGTCGTATGGCAGATCAAGCGGGGATCGACAGGAAGTATCTGATCATAGAGATCACCGAGTCTGCGATCGTTACAAAAGGAAAGTTTTTACGTGACATCATCACCCGTTTCCATGCGGAAGGGTTTGAAGTGTGGATGGATGATTTTGGAAGCGGATATTCTTCTTTGAATCTGGTGGCGGACTATAAGTTCGATCTGTTGAAGTTTGACATCGGATTCATGAAAGGACTTCGTAAAGGTTCCAATAAAGAAGTGGTTTTGACAAGCATTGTGGATATGTGTAGAAAGTTGGGAATCGAGACTTTGGCGGAAGGCGTAGAGATGGAAGAGCAGTATGAGATCTTGCGTACAATGGGATGTTCCAAGTTACAGGGATACTATTTCAGTTCTCCTAATCCCCATCCAACTGTGATGGGGGTATTGCCCAAGGGTAATATCAAACCGGTGGAGGATCCGGCTGTTGCCGGCTATATGGAGAAGATCAGTGGCATTAATTTGAATGATCCTATGCAGGCAGCCAAAAGCTCCATGCCGGATCTTTATCAGGTGGTGCCTTCGGCGGTGATCGAGATATGCAAAGACGGCAAGTTCCGCATTGCTCGTGCCAATCGTGAGTTTATGGAATTCTTGGAAGAAGCTCATATCGAAGTAAAGGAGATAGGACCGGCGGAGAAATTTGCTGTCGTAGAGCCGGATCGTATTTTCCGCGATCTTTGTGAAAGAGTTGCGGCCAGTGGAAAATGGGCATCTAACAGCGATGCCGGTCATACTCCGGATATTCCGATCTTTGTCCGATATTTGGGAGAGAATCCGGTCACGGAAAGCAAAGCGGTTGTAACGGCGATCTTATGTGAAAAAGATCTACTGAAGAAGAATACTGTCAACAAGAAATGACGATATCATCATTTTTTGTTCAAAAAGTTTTCACATAAACGGATTACCATACAATCATAAAGAGGTGAGAAATGATGGAAGACAACAACGAGAAGAACATGCCGAAAGCAGATCCGGCAGAGAATGATAACAGACCTGAGGAACACCCGAAAGAAGAGCCTTTACACGGGGAAGAAGTTCCTCATGAGGAGCCCCCTCATGAAGAGCCGCATCCCGCGCATGAACATAGACCCGAGATGCATGATGAGCGTTCTTCATACCATGAAGCAAAACCTGTCAATCCGCCACGTCATCACATGCATATCAACTGGGAGTTGATCGGCAAGTTGTGCGTAGCAGCCATTTTTTGTGGAGCATGTGGTTTTGCCGGCGGAGCGATTGCAAATTATACCGGTGTCGGGGAAAGAGAAGATGTACAGGAACAGCAATATTATGCTTTTCCGGGTTTTGGGTTCGGTGATGAGTTCGATATGCCTGATCGGTATGAAGACCGGGATGATGGTGAACATGATGAGCGTGATCTGTCTCAGACACCTGTGCTTGGTGTAACGGTCAGACGGACGCAGGGGGATGAAGGAGTGGATATCATTGCCATCTCGGATGAGTCCAAAGCAGATGAAGCAGGTCTTGCGGTAGGTGATAGGATCGTAGAAGCCGATGGTGAGAAGATCGAAGACAATGAAGATCTGGCGGATGTGCTGGAAGACAAGAATGTCGGGGATACGATCAAGATCAAGGCTCAACGAGATGGCAAGGATGTGGAGGCAGATGTGGAACTGATCTCCAAAGCATCATTGACCTCGGATACGAACAGACGTGCATAAAGAGTGTTGCAGAACACTCTTTTTGTTTACAATGTTTTATAGAGGTGATCTTATGAAATACAGTGCGGTGATCGTTGCGGCCGGTAAAGGAAGCCGGATGCAGCTTGGTTATAACAAAGTATATGCCCCATTGGCGGATGGTAGAGCCATCCTTGCCCATACGATGGATGTTTTTGCGAAAGATGAAGATTGTACCCAAATCGTTGTGGTGACAGAACCGGAGGCGTTTTTGCATATGCGACAGGGGCAGTGGCCATCAAAGACCGTAGTTGCGGCCGGAGGTCGCACAAGGCAGGAAAGTGTGAACAATGGACTCATGGCAGTGAAAGAAGAGATCGTTATGATCCATGACGGAGCCAGACCTTATTTGGATAGGGACAGTCTTGCGGCTTTGAAGAGAGTAATGGAAACAGAACAAGCCGCTTGTTTGGCTGTGCCATGTAAAGATACAATCGCAGTGGTGAAGGATGGGTATATTGCCGAGGCACTGGACCGCAACGTTTTGCGAGCGGCCCAAACGCCACAGGTATTTCGTACAGAGCTGATCCGCAAATGCATGTTCCGTTCATTGCAAGAGAACTACACCGGGACGGATGATTGTTCCTTGGTCATGAAATGGTCAGATGTCAGGATCGCTGTGGTGGAAGGTAGTTATACCAACAAGAAAATAACGACACCGGAAGATCTGTAAGAGAGCAAAAGCTCTCTTTTTTGCGGTAATTGATACATTTGGGTGTATAGAGAGAGTAGGAGGAATGAACATGAGATGTCCACGCTGCTTGAATGAAGATCCAAGATGGTTCTATCACGGAAAAAGAGGGTTATATTGTCGACGCTGTATAGCTTTTGGAAGGGTCTTGTTGGAAGAGGAAAAGGATCCTGTGGAATTGGAAAAAATAGGCGAAGGAAGTGAGGAATATGCATTGTTGTATCCTTTGACACCACAACAAGAAGAAATTGCATTTGCCTGTGCCAAAGCCATCGATCATACAGATGTTTTATTGCAGTGCGTATGTGGAGCGGGTAAGACGGAAATGACTGTTCCGTTGATTGCCAAAATGTTGCTGGAAAAGAAGAAGGTGTGTTTTGCCATAGCCAGGAGACAGGTTGTTCTGGAAGTGGCGGAGAGATTGCAAGGTTATTTCACAAATGCTCGGGTCGTTGCTGTGTGTGGGGGGCATACAGAAGTGACGGATGGGGATCTGATCGTATGTACGACGCATCAGTTGTACCGCTATGCAGGGGTGTTTGATTGTCTGATCTTGGATGAACCTGATGCCTTTCCTTTTCGGGGTGACCCTATCTTGCATGGTATTGCCACAACGGCATGTGTAGGGCACGTGGTATATTTGACGGCCACTCCGGATGAGGAATTGCAAAGGAGGGTGAAGGAAAGAACGTTGCAACGGTATGTGTTGCATGTCAGACCGCATATGAAGCCTATTCCGGTGCCGCTCATCCGTACCGGACCTGCTTTATTGTTGGGGGTCATGCTGGTGCACTGGTTACAGACGCATGCCACACATCCGCGGATGGTATTTGTTCCCACCATTCGCCAAGCAAACCGTATGTATCATGTGTTGAAGCATATGTTTCCGTGTTATTTGTGTACGAGCAAGACGAAGGATCGTGATGGGGTCATTGCCGCTTACAGAGCTCATCGGGAAAGTGTGATCGTGGCTACAACGGTGTTGGAAAGAGGAGTAACGATCAAAGATGCGGATGTATGTGTGTGGAATGCCGATTCGGCGGTCTTTGATGAAGCGGGACTGATTCAAATGGCGGGGCGTGCAGGGCGGAATTTTGAAAGACCTTATGGGGATGTGTTGTTTTTGTGCTTTGAAAAGAGTGAGTTGGCCGCTCGTTGCAAGGCAACGTTGGAGGAGGATAATCGTGCGTTGTCTCTTATGCGATAAAGAAATCGGATCGGATGATCTGTATGATCTGCTATGGTCAGAAGATGTGCTTTGTCGGGCATGTCGCAAACAGTGGCAAAGAATGCCGCATGGATTTCGCTTTAAGAAGATGCAGGTGGAAGCGTTATGGGTATATAACGATGCGTTTTCCCGTGCTCTTTTGCAATATAAAGAGTGTAATGATGAGGCATTGGAAGATGTGTTCTTGATCAAAGACAGAAGAAGATTGCATTGGAAGTACAGAGGCTGGACAGTGGCTCTTATGCCAAGTTCACCGGAGAAATATGCGAAGAGAGGGTTTTCGCACCTGGAAGGGATGTTTGCGGGATTGGGATTGCCGATGATCGAACCGTTTATGCAGATCACATCTATGGACCAGAAGCAGAAAGACCGTCGTAGTCGGCAGTTGATGGCAAATAACATCAGGTGGAAGGAGGGGTGTCCGGTGCCCCAAAAGATATTGCTGTGTGATGATACGATCACGACCGGGGCAACTCTTGTCGGAGCGGCACGGGCGATCCCTCAAAAGTGCCGGATCAAAATCTTGTGTGCATCTGCCAATGAAGCGTGGATCCATAAAAAAACTCGCATTGGATAGGCAGAAATAGACAATTGAGAGATAGCCATATATAATAAAAAATGCTTGTCAAACAGCAGGAAGTGAGGCTCCCATGGCAAATTTATTAAGTGCTCTTTTCAATGAAGACGCAAGAAAATTGAAGAAGGTCGAGAAAAAGATCGATAAGGTCCTCGATCTGGAAGAAAAATACAAAAATATGACAGATGATGAGTTGAAGGCGGAGACGCCGCGACTCAGAGAGAAGTTGGCAAACGGTGCGACGGAGGATGATATTCTGCCGGAAGCATTTGCCACAGCACGTGAGGCGTGCCGTCGTGTGATCGGTGAATTTCCGTATAAGGTACAGTTGATCGGTGCTGCGATCATGTGCGGCGGTGATATTGCGGAAATGAAGACAGGTGAAGGTAAGACATTGACATCTGTAATGGCGGTCTATCTCAATGCCTTGAGTGGCAAGGGTGTGCACGTTGTCACAGTCAATGAATACTTGTCTCAGCGAGATGCGGAATGGATGGGGCAGATCCACCGATTCCTCGGTCTGACGGTAGGTCTTAACTTGCGTCAGCTTTCCAAAGCGCAGAAACGTGCCGCATATGCATGCGACATCACATATACGACAAACTCCGAACTTGGTTTCGATTACTTGAGAGACAATATGGTAAAGCGTGTGGAAGACAGAGTGCAGCGTGGTCTGCATTATGCGCTTATCGATGAAGTCGACTCTATTTTGATCGATGAGTCACGTACACCTTTGATCATTTCCGGTGGTCAGAAACAGACTGCAAATCTTTATCTTCAGGCTGATCGCTTTGTGAAGAAGCTGAAGCAGGATGAAGATTATGAGATTGATCTCAAGACGAAGACGGTTCAGCTTACTGAAAAGGGTATTGCAAAGGGCGAAAAAGTGTTCCGTGTTAATAATCTCTACGATCTGGAACATACTGCTTTGTTGCATTACATCAACTCTGCATTGAAGGCCAACTACATCATGGCACGTGATGTCGACTATGTGGTGGATGAGCAGAAGGATGAGATCGTGATCGTCGATCCCAATACCGGTCGTTTGATGGAAGGGCGTCAGTGGTCTGATGGTCTGCATCAGGCTGTTGAAGCCAAGGAAAATATCTCCATCAAGCAGGAAACAGTCACATTGGCAACGATCACATATCAGAACCTTTTCCGTCTGTATGACAAACTGTCCGGTATGACCGGTACGGCAAAGACAGAAGAAGAGGAATTCCTTGAGATCTATAACATGTATGTATATGTTGTTCCGACACATAAGGAGATCGAGCGTAAGGATTATCCGGATGCTGTATACGGTACAAAGAGAGCAAAGTTCAAAGCCTTGGTCGATGAGGTCGAGGAAAGACATAAGACAGGTCAGCCGATCCTTGTCGGTACGATCGCTGTTGAAACATCTGAACTCATCTCTTCTCTTTTGAAAGAGAGACATATTCCCCATGAAGTGTTGAATGCGAAGAACAATGAGCGTGAAGCACAGATCATTGCCAAAGCAGGTGAAAAGGGTGCTGTTACGATTGCTACGAATATGGCCGGTCGTGGTACCGATATTAAGCTTGGTGAAGGTGTGAAGGAGCTTGGCGGTCTTTGTGTGCTTGGTTCTGAACGTCATGAGTCAAGACGTATCGACAATCAGTTGAGAGGTCGTTCCGGTCGTCAGGGCGATCCGGGTATGTCCCGCTTCTATGTATCACTTGAGGATGATCTGATGGTCCGCTTCGGGTCGGAGCGTTTGGAGAAGCTTGGTAGCAGTCTGGGCGAAGAATATATCGAATCCAAGACAGTGTCCAAGGCATTGGCTTCCGCACAGAAGAGAGTCGAGGGTCAGAACTTCGATGCCCGCAAGAGTTTGTTGCAGTACGATGATGTTATGCGTCAGCAGCGTGAGGTCATGTATGAGCAGAGAAACTATATTCTGGAACATGATGATGTTCATTCTCTTGTTCAGGATATGTTTAAGCGTGTGATCTCCGATATTATCGGTTCCAATACGAACAATGAATCCAAGAATCAGGAGATCGATTGCAAGGGGGTTGTGAATGGACTCAACAATCTTGGTTTCAAGAATATCGTGAAAGAAGAGGATCTCCATGATCTGGATAATGAGCAGATGGTGGAGTTCATCTTGAATAAAGCATGGACTTATTACGACAATAAGATCGATCCGGTAAGAGACCGCATTCAACCGATCGAGAAGGAGGTCTCTCTTTCTACGATCGACCGTGCATGGTCCAATCATATCGATACGATGGATAAGTTGAGAACAGGTATCGGTCTGCGTTCTTATGCATCCAGCAACCCGCTGCAAGCTTATGTGGAAGAAGGTTATGACCTGTTCCAGAGCATGATGCAGACGATCTCACAGGAGATCGTAACATTCTGCATGAATGTTAAGGTCGTTGATGGATCTGAGGAAGCTGAGAAGGAGGCATAATGGAAATTTTTGAAATGAAACAGGGCATTGCCCGCAGCCAGGCTAAAATGGAGCAGCTTGGCTCCTCCCTTTGACCTCGCGTCTAAGGAAAAAGTAATTGCAGAGAACAATGCGCTCATGGAAGCACCGGACTTCTGGAACGATCAGAAGAGAGCGCAGAAGATCATTAAAGAGACAAACAATTTGAAAGGTCTTGTGGATACTCACCATGAGATCACAGGTATGCTGGCGGATCTTTCCGATAGTATTGCCGAGCTTGCGGAATCCTTTGATGAAGATATGAACGAGCTGGTGCAGGAAGAATATTCCGAAACGATGAAGAAGTACAGTGAGTTTGAGATTAGAGTGCTTCTTTCCGGTCCGTATGATGATCATAACGTCATCATGGAGATCCATCCCGGTGCCGGTGGTACAGAGGCGATGGACTGGGCAGGTATGCTTTACAGAATGTATTGCCGTTATGGGGAGCGTCATGGGTACAAGTTGACGGTAATGGATTATGAAGACGGTGAAGAAGCCGGCGTGAAATCTTGTACGCTCAAGATCGAAGGTAATATGGCTTACGGCTTTTTGAAAGGAGAAGCAGGCGTGCATCGTCTGGTTCGTATTTCTCCTTTTGATTCCAATGCAAGACGTCATACAAGTTTTGCGTCTGTAGATATCATGCCGGAATTTGAAGACGATCTGGAGATCGAGATCGATCCTGGTGATCTGGAAGTTATCACAATGCGTTCATCCGGTGCCGGTGGTCAGCATATCAATAAGACTGACTCTGCGGTTCGTATGACACATAAGCCAACAGGCATTACAGTGTTCTGCCAGACGCAGAGATCGCAGCTTCAGAACCGTGAAGCATGTATAAATATGTTGAAGAGTAAGCTTCTTCAATTGAAGATCAAGGAACAGGCTGAAAGAGCAGCTGCAGTCAGAGGTGAAGTAAAAGCCAATGAGTGGGGGTCTCAGATCCGTTCCTATGTATTCGCACCGTATACGATGGTGAAGGACCTTCGTACGGGTTATGAAGTCGGTAATATCCAGTCAGTCATGGATGGTGATCTGGATGGCTTCATCGACAGTTATCTTCGCAGTCAGATCACAAGTGACAATGCGTAAGGAACTGACATATACGATCGAAGAGAAAGAAAACGGCCTTGCAGTAAAGGCCGTTTTATCTAAGAAGATCGGGCTTTCTCGGCGTGAGATCTCGCGTCTGAAGTTCTCTTCGGGATTGTTTCTCAATGACAAGAATTGCCGGGTGACAGAGGAAGTTCATACCGGAGATGTAGTGCATATGGTCTTTATGGAAGAAGATGCTGCACATGTGGTGCGGATCTTGCAAGAGCCGGATATCCTGTACGAAGATGAAGACCTTGTCATTGTGGATAAGCCCAGTGGCATGCCTTGTCATCCTTCTCATGAACATCTGGATGACGATATGGGAACATTACTGCAAAATCGCTATAAAGATCATTTGACGATCCGTCCGATCGGTAGATTGGACAAAGATGTATCCGGCATCATGATCTATGCCAAGAACAAGCCTGCGGCCGCAAGACTTTCCAAGCAAAGAGGAGACGATACATTGTCGAAGACATATCTTGCCATATGCAAAGGGCACTTTAAAGAAAAAAAAGGGACTTTGCGTTATGCCTTGAAGAGAGTGGAAGGGCGCAAGGACAGAGTGGTATCGGAAGATGGACAGGCCTGCATCACAGAATATGAAGTGGTGCGGGAATATGAAGATCGCTCGCTTGTGAGAGTGCATATCATTACCGGCAGGACGCATCAGATCCGGGCCGGAATGGCTACAATCGGACATCCGTTGCTGGGAGACACGCTCTATGGTGGAGATGCTTCAAAGGTGCATAGACCGGCTCTGCATTGTGCTCATGTGACGATGCGACAGCCGTTTTCAGGAGAAGAGATCGTAGTGGATTGTCCGCTACCTTCGGAATTGGAAGGAGCGTTGAGATGAGAAAGGACCTTTTTGAAAAGGTCCTTTTGTTATACGATCCAAAAATGTGATGTCTTGGCATCAATGTCGATGCCACCTTCAAAGCTGACGATTTCTTTGGTCATTGCGTCTACACCGGATGCTGTTCCTACATCAATGAACATATGCACCTGATGATCGGAAATGTTTATGGCAAATAGGATACGCTCTTCTTCCGTACGACGCTCAAATACCAGTTGCTCATTTTGCAAGTATATCTGCCGATAGCTGCCATTGGCCAAAGCAGGATGTTCTTTGCGGATCTTGGACAATGCGGACACATGATCGCAGATCTTATTCCAAGTCGGATGATCAACTTCCGGACGAAGCGGATCATCACAACCGTTTGTCTTTCTTCCTTCCATTCCCCATTCACTTCCGTAATAAAGGCATGGCATCCCGGGCATGGCATAGATCATGTCATAGGCAAGAATAATATCTCTCTTGTCATCCAAAATGGAGTAAATACGGTCAACATCATGATTGTCTACAAAAGAAAGCAGATGTCGACCTTTGTACAACGTCCAGTTTTCAGGTCCGAATTGTCGGTTCAACGAGAAGCCGATCTCAAACATATTATGAGAGTTCAGAGAAGAATAGATCCCTTTACGACATTCATAGTTCGTAACAGAATCCAGATGACAATCATTGAGTAGCACATTGTAGTCTCCACCGATCATCTCGCCAAGCATGAAGAACCCATCTTTCTTTGCTTTGGCATGTTCTTGCAGCTCATACAGGAAATTCCGATCCACCATATAAGCAACGTCCAATCGCAGACCGTCAATGTCATAATCATCGATCCATTCATCCACACTGTCGAGTAGATATTTCTTTACAGCCGGATTTTGCAGATTCAGTTTTACGAGTTCATCATGACCTTCCCAATCGGCATATGTAAATCCATCTCGTGCCCATGTGTCGTTGTAGTTGATGTAGAACCAATCTGTATACGGACTTTCCCATTTCTTCTCTTGAACATCTTTAAAACCGAAGAATCCTCTTCCAACATGGTTGAATACACCGTCCAATACGACCCTGATCCCGGCCTCATGCAAGGCCTTGCATACATCCTTGAAATCCTCATTGGTTCCCAATCGACAGTCGATCATACGGTAGTCTCTTGTATCATACCCATGCCGATCGCTTTCAAACACCGGAGAGAACCATACGGCGGTGATGCCAAGCTTTACAAGATGGGGGATAAAGTCTATGACTCTGCGGATCCGGGGCACTGTGATGCCATCGTTTTCTTTTGGTGCACCACACATGCCCAGCGGATAGATCTGATAAAAAACTTGATTCCAATCCATTATCTTTTATATCCTTTCATAAAGTAATTGATCATCTCACTTGTCAAAGAAGCATCGCCGCCGGTCTCGATCGTCTCATCTCTGCTTGCCCATCTGGCCAGACGCAATTCATTCTCATCCATCATAATGTCATCACTGCCTTTGACTTTGGCAAAGAAACCGAAAAGAAGTGTGGAAGTGAATCCCCAGGGTTGTGAACCGTAGTAAGTAAGAGAATCCACATCAAGACCTGTTTCTTCTTTCACCTCTCTTCGGCATGTTTCTTCGATTGTCTCTCCGATCTCGTTATAGCCGGCCACAAGGGCATACTTCTGATACCTTCCGTGGGCATACTTTGTCACTAGCAATTGATCTTTCTCATTGACCACACCGACGATGACAGCCGGCATGATGCGTGGGTATACAAGATTGCCACAATGCGGACAGCGCATGGCTCTCTCACGATTGTCCCTCTCCATCAGTGCCCCACATTTGCCACAATAGGTATTGATGTTCATCCAGGTATAGATCTGCCAACCGGTAATGGCCGCAAAGGCCAACTCACGCGGATAGTAGAAACGAAGGTTATATGTGTTTAAAGAGACGGCATTCGTATCGGGACATGGGGCAAAATAAAACGATGTATCATCGATCGTAAACAAAAACGTAAGTTCGGTCGATGTCGGCATATCCTCATACTTGTAAAACTCGTGCTCGTTTCGCATCAGAACATTGTTTCCGTCATAGCAGAAAACATAGTCTCCCTTCTTTGGCGGAACCGGTCGGTACTCATTATGAAATACATGTGGCTTGATATCCTGAATCATGAATGATCACTCCTTTGTATATATTATGCTTTTCATGACATGTTAAGAACAACATATATTAGGGTCTTGCACAAACCCCCAACATACTTATTATAACGAAAAAGATCGTGCATTTATAGACTGGTAAAGTGCTTGTCACGAATTATTATATAAGTGTAAAAAGAAAGTACCCGATAAAGAAAGCGAGGTGCATAACATGAAGAAGGTGCTTCTCGAATATTGATTCGAGTATCTTCGATTGATGCAGATCGGGGATACGGGCAAAGCAAAGACCACTCAGTGAGGAAGATCATTATCGTTTTCAAAAGAGACAGTGCATGAAGTGTATAGTCCCGGAAGAAAATGACAGATATAATGCACGTCTTGGGGAAGATGGCTCCGGGTGGAGGAAGAAACTGCATAACATTGCGACAAATGCACAAACCATATAGTTTTTTGAGGATCGGTCTTAGCGGGATAAGATATAGGCTAAAAGAGGATCTTATCCAAATGGGAGAAAGGGCTTGGTCCGGTGTACCTGACAGAAAGTGAGGTGCAGTGTATGAAGAAGGTGCTTCTCGAGTATTAAAACAAGTATTCCGATGCTGTCGCAGAAAGCACGGGATACGGTGATCGTCAGTGGAAAAATGAAAGATCGTCGGATATGTCATCGTTTCTCGATCATATGACCGGTTGAGCGAAACCGTCGATGGATGACCGACAAGACAGACCTGTACATGAGGATATGAAGCAGGGACAGATAAAATTACAGCCGGGAGAAATGTTCCGGACGGTCGGAAAGTGTAAGCTGCGTGAGGGCATACCAATGGGTCGTGCAAAGTCATAAAATCGAATAATCAGTAAGAAGGCGAAAGCCGGATAGGATGGGATCAAGTCCCAAGCACAACATCAGTGCATAATAAAACAGGAGTTCGAAGTATCTGGCGAACTCCTGTTTTTCTTATGAATTCTTGTGTTGGATGAGCAGAGCCACACATCCGGACAGGATGAGGGGGATGATGATGGGCATTGGTATATGAAGCAATTCCGGGACAGCCCAACCGGTTGCAATCACAATGACGATATGATATAAGATCGTCAAAAATTGCTGTTTTTCGATCTTGGCACTGAGATCCTCAGCATAGTTCACAGCTTTGACAAGATCTTGTGGATCGTCACGGGTAAGCAGGATACCACACTTGTCACGGTCAATGTCGGTACCACAATCGGAGGCGATACTGAGATCGGTCATGGAACTGACAGAGTCGGCAGATTCCTTACTGACAAAGGCAGTACGTATACCTTTGTCACGTAATGAGATCAACAGTTTCTCTTTGGCAGTGCGAGTGGGTTTGACGATGATCTCGTCCGGTTCGACCATACGTTTGAGATGGTCTGCTTCAAACTGCGTACCGTTGGTGATAAGGGTGACGTGGATCCCTTTTTCTTTTAAGGAAGCAACTGCTTCTTTGATGCCGGGGATCACCGGCTTTTCACTGGCCGCAAGACCCAGGATCTGTCCATCTTCCGCAAACAACATAACTCTTTTCCCGGCATGATGCATATCATCTATCTTTTCTTTCCAAAGCGAGAGGTCGATGCCTTTCTCACTCAGATCGTCCGGTGTACCGCATATACATTTACCGATGGAAGTGATGTTTCTTCTTCCGTTTCTGTTATATATCTTGAATGAGTTTACATCCACATCCGAAAGCTTCTGGGTACGGAGGTATCTCATAATGGCTTTTGGCAGTGGCAAAGAGCTGGAAGAAAGAAGGGCATAGGCCACATATTCCAGTCTCCCCAAAGATACATCATCGGCAGCGATGAGATCAGTGACGACAGGATCGCATTTGGTGGCAAGTCCGTCTTGTTCCAGTATGATCGTATCAATCCGATTCATCATGGAAAGACTGTCAATACTGCGAAAGAGGATATGTTCTTTGGCAGCGGAAGACACCGTTTTGATCACCGCTGAGAAACTGATGAGATGATATGCTGAGAGGGATTCACACGCCGCCACTGACAAAGCCACGGCAAGGGCACTGAGGATATCATTCGTTCGGAAGATCCAGCCAACGAATGACAACAAAGCAGCCAGGCAAGAACCGGCAAACAAGAATCTTCCAAAATCAGCCAAAGGTGACGCAAACATATGCATCTCGGTCGTCTTTTCGGCCATGTTTTGAATCCGCATCATGGTCGTTGTGTCGCCGGTCTCCTGCACGGACATCGTCAAAGATCCATCCAGAATAGTACTGTTGGCATACAAACGGGAACCTTCCCGCTTAGAAACGGATTGTGCTTTACCGGATAAACTGGATTCATCCACGAGAGCTTCGCCTTTTAGTACCGTCCCATCTGCCGGTACGACATCATGTGGACGTAATACGATCACATTGTCTTTTTGCAAACTGTCCAATCGAACCGAATCTTCTTTATAATCAGCATAGATCCGAGCATGCGTAGGAAGTTTACGACCTACGGCAAGTTGCTTCATGAGTTTCTGTTTATTCAAGCTGATGCGGTCTGTAAAGATCTTGTGAATCGTCAAAGAAACAGCGGAGATAAAGAAAAATGTTGTCCCGTCACGGGAAAAGAACATAGCACTCACCCCGGCGAGTATACCGATCATAGAGATCAGTGATACCATGGCATCGTCGTTCTTCTTTTTCCTTGGCAGGTCTTTCAAGCCTTTAAACAGAAGATCTTTGCATATGACGATCACGGCAATGGCAGGTATCATCGCATACAGTGGATACAGTCCCATCATATGCATGATCGGTATGATCAAACATAAAACAATACAAGCAATGGGAAGTGGGGGTGCTTTCTCCTCTTCCGCAGTACTCATGATCTCAGTATCATCCACAGGAATAAAAGCATTGTATCCACAGGCTGCCGTAGCCCGAATGATCTCTTTGTCTGTTGTACGTTCATCATCATATGTCACTGTCATTGTTTTACTGAAGAGAGACACTTCCGCATCCACGATGCCCGGCAATGACAGCAGTTTGTTTTCTATCGTCTCTTTGCTGGAACCGCATTGTAATGAAGAGACGGCAAATACTGTTGTTGTCAACAAGCTCAATCACCCCTTGTCTCAAACATCATACGTTCTTTTTGAACAGTACACAATAGTAAGCAGAATGGTGTTTTGCGGGCGGTTTCATGCGTATAATAGACTCGAGGTGAAAGTTATGAATGTAAGTGAAAGAATTGCAAAGCTGAGAGCTTTGATGGCAGAACGAAACATTGATGTGTATTATGTGCCGAATGCGGATGATCATATGTCCGACGAATATACGGCCGATTACTATAAGTGTAAGTCTTATCTCTCCGGTTTCTCCGGGGATGCGGGATGCACGATCATTACGAAAGACTTTGCCGGTCTTTGGACAGATGGCAGATACTTCACACAGGCTGAGGATGAATTGGCCGGCAGTGAAGTGGAGTTGATGCGGATGCGTCAGGCCGGAGTTCCGGATGCTTTGGACTTTGCGGTGGAGCATACACCGGAGGGTGGTGTGCTCGGCTTTGACGGTAGAGTCGTCAGTGCCAACGACGCTAAGCGTCTTGCGGCAAGATTGCATCGCAAGAATGCATCATTGCATATCGATGAAGATCTCACGGATCTTGTCTGGGAAGACAGACCCGGTATGCCTAATGAGGAGATCTTTGTCCTGGATGAGAAATATACAGGGGAATCCGCCAAGACACGCATTGCTCGTGTACGTTCCCGTATGCATGAGAACGGGGCTGATGTCCTTGTGTTGACAACACTGGAAGATCCCTGCTGGATGTTGAACATTCGGGGCAATGACATTCCTTGCACTCCGGTGCCGTATGCCTTTGCCCTTGTGACAGATGCGGAAGTGTCATTGTACCTCCATGCCGGTCAGTGCGATGAACAGACAGCGAAATACTTATCCGACAACGGTGCTGTCGTAAAGGAATATGATGCGATCTATGATGACTTGCATGCCATGAAGGACCGTGTTGTATGGGCGGATCTTTCTTCTATGAATACAAAACTGTATGAACAGTTGGCGGACGGCAACAACAGTGTTCTGGATCGCCCGTCTCCGATCGAGATGGAAAGAGCGATCAAGAATCCTGTGGAACAGGAGAATACACGTCATGCCCATGTGAAGGACGGGGTGGCTATGGTCCGTTTTATCAAGTGGGTCAAGGAGAATGTCGGCAAAGGCGATATGACAGAATTGTCTGCACAGGATCATCTTTATGCATTGCGTGAGCAGGGCGAGGGGTATATCGAACCGAGTTTTGAAACGATTGCCGCATATCAAGAGAACGGTGCCATGATGCACTATACGGCAACAGCTGAGAAGTTCTCAGCTGTCAAGGGTAGAGGTTTCTTGCTTGTGGACAGTGGTGGAACATACAAAGACGGCTCCACCGACATCACCCGCACTATCTCTCTTGGTGGGCTTACAGCGGAAGAGAAGAAGTACTATACACTTGTTTTGAAAGGACATCTGGATCTGGCCAATGCTCGTTTCCTGTATGGTACGACCGGTAATAACCTTGATATCCTGGCCAGAAGACCGCTTTGGGATCTCAACATCGATTACCAGTGTGGTACAGGCCATGGTGTAGGTCATGTTCTTGGTGTGCATGAAGGTCCTCATGGTGTGAGATGGGGCATGCAGACAAGAGGTAAGATCGTGCCACTGGAACCGGGTATGATTGTTACCGATGAGCCGGGTGTATATCTTCCACATGAGCTTGGCATCCGTATTGAAAATGAATTGCTCGTTCAGGAAGATACGGAAAACTTCTATGGTAGATGGCTGAGCTTTGAAGACCTCACATTCTGTCCGTACGATCTCGATGCCATCGATCCACAGTATCTGGATGATATAAATATTGCCGAGATCAATACATATCACAAACATGTGGCAGCGGTATTGGCTCCGTATCTTACCGAAGAAGAGAATGCTTGGCTGGCACATGAGACGAGAGAATTGAAAAGATGAAGCTTGTATCCTGGAATGTAAACGGACTTCGGGCTTGTATGACAAAGGGGTTTGCGGATTTCTTCAAAGAAGTGGACGCAGATCTCTTTGCGATCCAGGAAACGAAGATGCAGGAAGCACAGCTGGAAGAAAGCATGCGGTTTGCAGGATATCATCTGTACATGAACAGTGCTGCCCGTAAAGGCTATTCCGGTACACTGGTATATGCTAAGCAAGAGCCGTTACAAGTTATATATGACATTGCCGGAGATGATTCCGATGAAGGGCGTGTGATCACGTTGGAATATCCGGACTTCTGGTTTGTGACGGCTTATGTGCCAAATTCCAAGGACGGTCTGACCAGACTTCCGTTTCGAATGGGATGGGAGGATCGGTTGCGCGAACATCTGTTACGTCTCAAGGCGTCAAAACCGGTCATCTATACGGGGGATCTTAATGTGGCACATGCGGAGATCGATCTGAAGAATCCCGCATCCAATCGTCAAAACGCCGGATTCTCAGATGAAGAAAGAGCCAAAATGACAGAATTACTGGCAGCAGGTTTTACGGATACCTTCCGTTTTCTGCATCCCAATGAAGTGAAATATTCATGGTGGAGCTATCGTTTCAAGGCTAGAGAGAGGAATGCCGGGTGGCGTATCGATTACTTCCTGGTGTCGGACGAGATCCGCAATAAGGTGGATGATGCAGTGATCTATGACACCATCACAGGGTCCGACCATTGCCCCGTGGGCCTGAAAATTGAGTTTTAAGCAGAACATGCTTATAATAAACACGAAATTTCCGGAGGAATGTTTATGAATAACAAAGTAAAGGAACTGTTGGCAGGATATCGTCCGCTGCTTCTTGAAAGACTTGGTAGACTCGTATCTGTCAATTCCGAGATGGGAGAAGCGGGGCCGGACACACCGTTTGGTGAAGGTCCGAAAGAAGCCCTACTCACAGCACTGGATTTTATGAAAGAAGACGGCTTCAAGACAGTCGACCTCGATCATTACATCGGTTATGGTGAAATGGGAGAAGGCGAGAAGCTTGTGGGTATCGTAGGTCATCTTGATATCGTACCGGCCGCCAAAGAAGATGGTTGGGAATTTGATCCGTTTACGATGACAGAGAAGGACGGTGTTCTGTATGGACGCGGTGTTTCCGATGATAAGGGTGCTGTTGTGGCTGCTATGATGGCCATGAAAGCTGTTAAGGAAGCAGGTATCCCGCTGAAAAAGCGTTTCCGTTTGATCATGGGTACAAATGAAGAGAGCGGTTCGGAATGCTTGAAGCATTATGTGGAAAAGGAAGGCAGTGTAGATTACGGTTTCACACCTGATGGAGAATTCCCACTTGTCTATGGTGAGAAGGGTATGGTGTCCGCATGCTATCGTTCCAAAGCCACAAATATCGTGGATATTCATGGTGGTACGGTATCCAATATCGTATGTAAGATCTGCTCCATCGTTGTAAAGAAATGCACATTCTCCAACACTGCATTGGAAAACTGGTTCAATAACAATTCCATTGACTACAAGCTGGAAGAGGAAGGTGACAATGTTCGCATTACAGTGACGGGGGTCGCTGCCCATGCAAGTACGCCGGATCTTGGTAGAAATGCCATTTCCTATCTTCTTGTCGGTCTGCATCAGGCAGGTTTCCAGGATCCGTTCGTTACATTCTATTGCGATCACTTCGGCTTGGAGACAAACGGTAAGTCCGCCGGTATCTGTCTGAGTGATGAATACGGTGATCTGACATTGAACACAGGTGTCATTCATATGCAAGACGGTGTCATCGAGGGTACGATCGATATCCGTTTCCCGGTCACATACAGTACAAAGCAGGTCGTCAAGCAGTGGCAGGATCATCTGGAAGATGAGAACGGCATCATCGTTATCGATCATGTCGTAGAGCCTCTCTTCTATCCGATCGATTCCCCGCTTATTACGACTTTGATGGATGCCTATCGGGAAGAGACAGGTGATGAAGAGGCACAGCCTCTTGTCATCGGCGGTGGCACATATGCCAAGGGGATTGATAATGTCGTTGCCTTCGGTTGTGCATTCCCGGGCAATGATTACTGCATTCACAATGTCAATGAATGGGTAAGGATCGATGAGCTGATGAAGCAGGCTGAGATCTATGCGGCTGCTATCCTCAAATTCAACGAACTTTGATAAGAGTGTCTTCGGACACTCTTTTTTCTTTTCAGGTGCTAAAATACAGATATGAAAAAGATTGCTGTTATGTATGACTTTGACAAGACATTGTCACCGCGGGATATGGAGGAATACAGCCTGATCCCCAATCTGGGATATAGGGAGGCGGGGGATTTCTGGAATGAAGTGACAGAACTTTCCCAACGCAATAATATGGATCCCATTTCCGCATATCTGTATCTGCTTCAGAAGAAGTATGAAGACAACGGTACACCTTTGACCCAAGAGATGTTTCACCCCTTGGGAAAGAGCGTGGAATTGTTTCCGGGTGTGGATTCTTGGTTTCGCAGGATCAATGAATATGCCCGTAAGGCAGGGTTCTTTGCCGGACATTACATCATCTCTTCCGGAATGAGCGAGATCTTGGAAGCTGTTCCTATAGCCAGGGAATTCGAAAGGATCTATGCTTGCAGATATTATTATGATGAACACGGTGAGGCAAAGTGGCCGGCCCGGATCGTGAATTATACGACAAAGACACAGTATGTGTTTCGTATCAATAAAGGGGCTTTGGATGAATGTGATGATGCCAAGGTCAATGAATTCGTAAAAGATGAAGATAGACCGGTACCATTTGATAGGATGATATATATTGCGGATGGATATACCGATGTTCCGTGTATGAAGTTGGTGAGGTCCTATGGTGGTAAGTCCATTGCGGTATATGATAAGTCGGATGCGGTGGCTTCGCAGTTGATCCAAGAAGGTAGAGCTGATTTTATGGCCCGGGCGGATTATCGGGAAGGCTCACAATTGGAAGAGCTTGTGAAGATGATCGTAGATCATATACGTTGTGATGAAGTATTGAAACAGATGGGAGGTTCACATCATGAGTGAGACAAAGAGTAATGCGGAAAGATTTCTGGATGCATATGCCAGAGTGGAAAGAGAATTGACGGCAATGTTGAAGCAGGAGAAGTATATTCCTTTTGCACAGATGCTTTCCCGCTGTTCCGGTATGAATTTCGTGGTTTCCAGAAATCGGGAATCATTGCGGGAATACAATGAATTGCGCAATGCCATCGTGCATCTGAGAAGTGGAAAAGACGAGATCATTGCTGAACCGACCGATGCTGTGACAGAAGATATCGAGAGGATTGCCGATCTGTTGTCACGTGATGAAACTATATTGTCTTGTGCCAGTAGCCCTGTCAAAGTAGTATCTCCACGGGATACGATCCGTGGTGCCTATGCCGTGATGCGGCATCTCAACTCCAGTAAGATCCCGGTCTATCGCAAAAACCGGTTTTACGGTGTGCTGACGATAGAAGATGTATGTAAATGGGCGATTGAAGGGGCGGATGATTCTTTACGTGTACAGGACATCATGCAGGAAGTGAAGAAGAACAAGGTGGCTTTCCTGCGCAAGGATGCTTTGGTCATCGATGTGACCAGGGGCTTTGAACATGCCCTGAACCAAGGTTCTTCCATGTTGGCTGTTTTGATCACAGAGAACGGATCTCCTGACGAAGAGCCGTTGGGCATCATTACGGTGAAAGACCTGCCTAAGATCGTAAGTGCCTTGGTATGAGGAAATATATAGTAGGAACATATCCCGATGCGGGAAGCCGCGGAGTATACAGTTTTGCATTGGAGAACGGCACAATGACAAGACCCTATCTCTTCCTTCGTACCGAAGGTCCTAAATATGTGGCAAGTGAGAAGATCGGTACAGTGGCAGTCGCCGGCAGGGGCGAACGGTACGGAGTGGTCTTGCTCAATGCGTTGGGAAATGTAAAAGATGAGATCTTGTTCGAAAAGTGTCCGGCGTGTTATGTCGGTATCGACAACGATCATGTTTATACAGCCAATTATCATACCGGGGTATGCAGTGATCTGAAGATCATCGGTGGTATGTTGCATTTGCGACATAAGATAGCGATCGGGGCAGAGGCGGGTTGCCATCAGGTCCTTGTACATGGGGATGAGTTATATGTTCCCTGTCTTTGTCAGGATCGTATTGCGGTATTCGATAAAACAACATATGTCGAACGGGGGACGATCGTCTTTCCGGAAGGGACCGGACCAAGACATGGCGTCTTCTCACAGGATGGTAATACATTGTATATTGCCGGAGAAACTTCCGGGATATTGTATACGATCGATGCCGTCAGCCACAATATCGTCCACCTCGATCACATCACCGGTACCGGTATGCCGGCGGCGGTACGGATGGATGATACAGAGTCACATTTGTATGTGTCGGTACGAGGGACAGGAGAGATCGTGATCTTCGATCTGGTGAATGGATATCCCAGAAAGAAGGCAGTCGTTCCATCATGTGGCAGAAGGCCTCAGGATATTCTTTTGTGTGAAAGTGGGATATTGTGTGCCGATCGGGATGCCGGCAAAGTTTATTTATTGGATGAAAGCGGTAAAGTGCTGGATGAGATCTTAGTACCGGGTGCTTCTTCCATAGCCGAGATAAAGTAACAGCGAGGAATCGCTGTTTTTGTTTGTAAGAACATAAAAAGACCTACGATCGGTTGATCCTAGGTCTATAACAGTGGAGCCAACGGGGATCGAACTCGCGACCTCCTGATTGCGAACCAGGCGCTCTCCCAGCTGAGCTATGGCCCCATTGCCTACTATTGTAGCACTGTAATAAGATCATTGCAGAGAAAATCGCAAAACGGCCTTCTTATCTTGCCATGTGAAGTCAAGCATCGCTCCGTTGATCATGATCATACAAGGGATCGTATGTCCCACATCAGCCTCCAGTACATAAGGTATATCACCGAGGGCTTTGGCGGCTGCCTCAGCATATGTCATGCCGGTATCGGAAGAAGGAAAGCATACCCGTCCGATGATGACAGCCTTTGCATATTTAAACCAACCGGCATATCTAAACTGCAACAGTGTTCGGTAGAAGTTTTCCGCACTCATGGAGAAATCATCGAAGTAGAAGATGATCCCATCATCCCGATACTTTTCGGCAAATCGTAAGGTTCCGTCATATGACGTACCGATCAGATCTTTAAGGACATCCATACATCCGCCAAGGCAACGTCCGGACACATGAAATTCTTCCTGTGGTGAGATCCATGTGCCGGCATCATCATAAGCCGGAACATCTACCATGAACTTGGGTTTGGACATATGCATAGGATAAGACTTTTCGGACAATGTTTTACCGGTGATGATGTCAGTGGCATGGCGGACATAGTCCCAATTTAGGCCAAGATCGAAACTTCCGGCATTCATGCCATAGAAGGTGGCAGTATCGCATAGGGTCGTATACGGATGTAGGATACCGGTGGGATCGGAAGCACCCATGATCCATTTCGGGTGTTCTGCCATTGTTTTAAAGTCGATATAAGGCAGGATCTCATAGAGGAAATCACCACCGGCAGCCGCTATGATCATATCTGTTTTGTCGTCTTTGAACAGTGACATCAGTTCTTCGGCTCTTGTGGAAGCATCGGCGGACGGTTCGGTGACTGAACGTACAGATGGTGTTTCAAAGGTATGTAGACCCAGCTCATGAAGAACATGAAGAGATGCTGTAAAGTCGGGGATTTTTGTGCCTACGCCGGAACTGGGGGCACTGATGGAGATCTGTCCTCCATCTTTGATAAATGCAGGATAGCGCATAGAGTACCTCTTTCTTTAATATATACTTAAACTTTAGCATATCCGCACTACAAAAGGCGGTGATAAAATGTTAGTCATGAAAACGAAAAGAACAGTAATGATCATCCTGACGATAGGAATGATATTGAGTATGTCCGGATGTGGCGGGAAACAAGTGCAGACCGGTATTCTCAAAGATGGGACATATACAGGAACAGCAGATGGCTTTGGTGGTGAGCTTGTCATGGAAGCAGTCATCAAAGATGGTATGATGCAGTCTTTGCAAGTGGTGAAAAACAATGAATCGGCGGTATTGGCGGAGGAGGCACTGACACAGGTGCCAAAGCGTATCAAGGAGGCACAGTCATTGCAGGTGGATGGCTCCACCGGTGCCACCATGACGACACAGGCCATACAGGCGGCCACATCGGACTGTATTGCCAAAGCCGGTGGTGATCTTACCACATGGCAAACAGATGCGACAGGTAAAGTAAAAGATACGATCAAGCAGGAAAAAACAGATACGGTCGTGATCGGTGGTGGCATAGCCGGTGTGGCGGCGGCCTTACGGTTGGAACAGCTTGGTATATCTGTGACACTATTTGAAAAGATGCCACAGGTATGTTCCTCACTTGCATACAGTGACGGGCTTCAGATAGTGACGGGAAGCTCTTTGATGGCCAACGGTTCTTTGCAAAGATTGCAAGATGAAGTGAATAAGATCGGAAATAATGAAGCAGATGCGGATATGCAAGCATTGTTTATCGACAATATTCCCACATCGATCGACTGGGAGATAAAAGACCTCGGTATAGGGTTTGATCCCGAGCTTGTGGAGGACGAAGATTACAGTGTGTTGAGTCTTGGTCGGATGACAGACAGTGCGGATTCTTTGCATAAGCTTCTAAGCATGGAATTGGATGTATCCGGAACCAAGGTGTATACGGATACGATGGCATATGAATTGATGGTGGATGATGGTCGGATCGTAGGTGTCAAGGCCAAGAAGAAGGATGGCACGGTGTATGAAGTCACATGCGATCATGTCATCATGGCAACGGGAGGATATGGGAACTCACAACTTCTTCTTCCCGATCGGTCATATTGTGGCAATATCGGTGATACCGGAGATATGATCCTATTGGGACAGACGCAGAAACTGTCATTTGCTCATACAAAACAAGATCATAATGAACTGTATTGGCCGACCGTAATGGTTAACGGAAAGTATGCGATCCCGGCGGAAGATGCGGTGAAGCAAGCAGTGGACAAAGGGGCGATCATCGTCAATCGGGAAGGTAGAAGATTTGCCAATGAAATAGATCATGCGGCCATGACGGATGCGGTGACCGATGGGGTATCTGCTTTTCTTATCATGGACAGTGACATGTATGCCTCGTTTTACGCTGCCTGGACAAAAGGTATCTCCAAGGATCTGAAAAAGACGGTCGAAGATTCCAAAACCGGACTTTCGGCACGGGTAAAAGGAGAAACGTTGGCAGAGGCGGCCGAAAAAGCAGGTGTGAATCCGCAGGAATTGGGCAAGACATTGGCGACATATAATGCGGATTGTGAAGCCGGTGTGGATCGTGGATACGGTCGAGATGCGGCGATCATGAAGAAGATCCAAGAAGAAGACGGATATGCGATCGTACCGTTGGAACAGGCGGTATGGATGACACCGGCCGGTCTTAAAGCAGATAAGTCTTTACACCTGACCAAGACGGACGGTAGTGTATATGACAATGTTTATGTCATTGGCGAAGCAGTCGGCAATGTATTTGGTACAACGATGCCGACCGGTGGCAGTACAACATGGGCATTTGTATCCGGTAAGACAGTGGCAGACAACATTGCCGCCACGTTGATCGCCCCTACACAGCAGCCATGAAGAGTGTTGTAGTGACCGGTGGTTCAGAAGGCCTTGGATTGGCCATTGCCAAAGCATATGGAAAAGCCGGCTTGTGTGTGGTATTGGCGGCCCGCAAGGAAGATAAGCTGAAACGTGCCGCCACTGAACTGGCAAGAATGGGGATCAAGACCGAGATATGCTCTGTGGATCTTGGTAATGAAACAGGTCCTGCCTATTTGTTTAGCAAATATCCGGATGCGGATATCCTTGTGAATGGGGCGGGTATCGGCCGTCTTGGCGAAGTGCTGAAAGGCAGCTCTGAGAAAGACAACAACATGTTGGATCTTAATTGTCGGTCGGTCATGGCACTTTGTTGTTTATATGGAAAAGCAATGTGCGAAAGGGGGAGTGGGCTCATCGTTAACATTGCGTCCACCGGGGCCTTTCAGCCGGGACCTTATACTGCTTTATACTATGCCACTAAGTCTTTTGTACTTTCCTACAGCCGGGCTTTGACCGAAGAGTGGAAAGACAAGGGCGTACATGTCAGTTGTGTTTGTCCGGGTCCCATCGATACGGCATTCTATGCCAAAAGCGGTGGAAAGGTCCCGTGGTATGCGGCAAAGCCCGATCATATAGCTGAATATGTCATCACCAAAGCACCAAAAAAGGCCGTTGTGATATGCGGCCTGAGGGATCGTCTTCTGTTATGTATCCCGACTTTGATACGAATGTATTTCGTTAAGCAGGATAAGCAGCGTATTTTAAAAAAGATCGCGCAGGAAGATCAGAAAACGATTGAAGATATCATCTGAAGAAGGAATCGTGTAATTGGTATTTGTTACGGCGATCTCTTCGTTGTCCGACAGGATGGAGACAGTAGCTGTTTTCACCTGTTTTTTATTTGTGACAGGGACTGTATCCGGAATGTTTGTGCGGAATGTAATGCCGGATCCGGTACGTACATCAAGATCCAGTGACGATTCCGCATTTACTTTCACTTCTTTTGAACCGACAGGTTCTTCGGCAGTGAATGTATCAAGTTGAGTTCCGGCTTGTATAACGGTAGTGCGTGTGTAATTGTCTTTTAGCCATGTAAGGATCGTACCGGCATCATACAGATGAGTGGGCACATACATTCCGGTCATGGCTCTGTTTGTGACAACGATCAAACGCATACCGTTGATCTCACTGTAGCTGGCCATGCTGTGGCCGCTTTCTTCCGTATATCCTGTTTTATCACCGATGAATCCGGGTAGGGGGATGTCTTCGGCGGTGATGTATGGCATAATGGTCGCTTCCATTGTTTTGCCGGTACTGTCAGTATATGTCTTTGTGCCGAAGATCTTTAAGAATGTTTCGTTTTGAAGGGCATGTTCCAACAATTTGACGATGTCTTTGCATGTGCTGTAGTGATCGTCGTCATGAAGACCGGTGGGGTTGGCAAAGTGCGTACTTTCCATTCCGTATGTCTGTGCTTTCTTATTCATCATCTCCACAAATCCGTCGATCGATCCTCCAAATGTATAAGCCAGAGCATTAACGGCATCTGCCCCGGAAGGAAGCATTGTACCATACAGCAGATCTTCCACTGTAACCACGTCTCCGACTTGCCAGCCGACCACAGAGGCATTTGCTTCATAGAGACCGGCCAACATCGTGTCATCGATCGTAACAGTGGAGGACAGATCGGGATTTTGGTCCAGAACGACCATGGTCGTCATGATTTTTGTCAAAGATGCCGGATACATCTTCTCATCACTTCCTTTATCCAGCAGTAACTGTTTGGTGTCGATGTCATATACACAAGCATGTTCGCTTTCGATCGTTTGTGCTGTTTGCATCGTATCTTCATCGGCATGCACGGACATGACCGGAGGGCATAGCAAGGCGGCAGTCAATGCCACCGCAATCATCTTCATCTTTTTCATAGTATTTATTATATAAAAAAACAGGACGGATGTGAGGAGATCCCCATAACTTGACCGATCGGTGTTTTGCAAGGATCCCCAAAGATGTACTATACTGACATACGTAAAGAGGAGGAGAAATTATGAGGATCGCAGTAACATATGAAGATGGACAGGTATTTCAGCATTTTGGTAAAACATCTTTCTTCAAGATCTATGATATTGAGGGGAATGAAGTCATTTCTTCTCGTGTGATCGATACAAATGGTGCAAGTCATCATGAACTTGCCGGCTTTTTGCAGCAGAATTATGTGGATGCAGTGATCTGCGGTGGTCTTGGCCAGGGTATGATCAATGCTTTGTCCATGTGCGGCATTGCTGTATATGCCGGGGCAATGGGAGATGCGGATAAGGCGTTGGAGATGTTCCTGAAGGGCGGTATGGGTATGCCGACCATGCAGGGCAGTTGCACATGTCATGATCATGAAGATCATCATTGTGGAGGACATTGCTAAGATCGGGAATACCCGATCTTTTTTTGTAAAAGAAAAGCAGCTTTACGGATAAACGAAAGCTGCATCATGATCATTCGGCGATATATACACGCTTCATGACAACAGGTCTTGTCGGACGGTCATTGAAGCCGGTCTTGACATTGGCAATCTCATCTACCGTGTCCATGCCTTCCACAACATGCCCGAAAGCGGCATATTGACCGTCAAGGTAATTCGCATCCGCATGCATGATGAAGAACTGGCTGGATGCGGAATTGGGATCCATGGCACGTGCCATGGAGATGACACCGCGCTTATGCTTGATCGGGTTGTCGAAGCCGTTGGACTTGAATTCACCCTTGATAGTCTCTTTGGAACCGCCTGTGCCATTGCCCTTGGGATCACCTCCCTGGATCATGAATCCCGGGATGATGCGATGGAATGTGAGGCCGTCATAGAAACCTTCTTTGACAAGCTTCAGGAAATTTGCTGCAGTGATGGGAGCGGCCTGTTCGTCGATCTCAAGTTTGATCTCATGACCGTTGTCCATTTCAATAATGACCATTGGAACCTCCTTGCATAGAAAATAGTACGTGATTACGATACTATAATTATAGTTTTAAGAAAAGAGGGACGTAATTATGAGGAAAGCAGGTATCCTGATGCCCATGGCATCCCTTCCTTCTCGGACGGGATGTGGAGACTTTGGACCTCAGGCGTATCATTTTGCGGATCTTATGCATGAAGCAGGTCTTTCGATCTGGCAGATTCTGCCGTTGAACCCACTGGGTTTCGGCAATTCTCCATATCAACCGTATTCGTCTTATGCCATGGACGATCTTTACATTTCCCTGGAAATGTTGGAGAGAGACGGATTGATCGCACATACGCCAAAGTTTCACAGTCATGATCCTAGGATCGCATATGAGGCCGTCCGAGCCTTCCGTGAACCGTATTTGCATCAGGCATATGAGACATTTGTAAAAGATGATGAATATGAGGCATTTGCAAGTCGACAGTGGGTCAGAACATATGCGGTGTTTATGGCGTTGAAAAAGAAAAACGGCGGAAGATCATGGCCGGAGTGGGCGCAAGAAGATAAGCAGGCAGTAGATCATATCGAGGATAGGGTCGGGGAAGATGCTGCACAGTATGAGATCTTCAAGCAATACATCCTGTATCGGCAATGGACGGAATTGAAGAAGTATGTGAATTCCCTTGGTATTGAGATCATGGGGGATCTTCCGTTTTATGTGGGACTGGATTCTGCGGATGTATGGGGAGACAGGGATGACTTTTTGTTGGATGATGATGGACACCCACAGTTTATAGCGGGCGTGCCACCGGATTATTTCTCCGCTACCGGGCAAAGATGGGGGAATCCGATCTATGATTGGAATCATATGCAGAAGACGGATTTCCGTTTTTGGAAGAACAGATTGGCATATTGTGGTTCGTTGATGGATATCGTAAGAGTGGATCACTTTCGGGCTTTTGATACATATTGGAAGATCCCGTCATCCTGCCCTACGGCTGTAGAGGGGGAATGGGTGGAAGCACCCGGATATGCACTTTTTGATTCTTTGTTTGAAGAATATCCGGATCTGAAGATCGTAGCGGAAGATCTTGGTGATCTAAGGGCTGAGGTGTTGGAGCTCAGGGATCATTATGATTTCCGTGGTATGAGAGTCTTACAGTTTTCTTTCAATGAAAATGGTATGCATAATGACAAAGAACATTTGCTTGTATATACAGGTACGCATGACAACGATACAACATATGCATGGTACAAAAGTCAAAGTGCAAGAGAAAGAAGAAGGATGCGCAAATGCTTGAAGAGTTTGGGATTTGCGAGTGGGTCTTTTGTGGATGATGTCATTGCGTATGCTTTGACGTGTAAGGCGGATATGGTCATCATCCCCATGTATGACTGGTTACATCTTGATCGTCGTGGTAGGTTGAATACCCCCGGAACAGTGGGATATCCAAACTGGACATGGCGTTTGCCGGATGCCGAGGTGTTTGCTAAACGGGTAGATGATATACGAAACAGTCTGGTAAGATGCCGGCGAAGTGATTGAGAATCGGATCGGTATGGTATAATACATGCATTCGAGAGGTTCTAAATTATGGATATGATCGTTAATGTTTTGAAATCCATCGTATTCGGCATCGTTCAGGGTATTACGGAGTGGTTGCCGATCAGTTCCACAGGTCATTTGATCATTCTGCAGAAGTTTATGCCGTTGGATGTGTTTGGTCCCGATATGGTGGCCAATACGGCTTTCTGGGATATGTACAAAGTTGTGATCCAATTTGGAAGTATTATTGCGGTATTGTTGTTGTATTGGCATTTGTTGTGGCCTTTCAGTAAGAAGAACACCCCCAAGAAGAGAAACAGTATCTTGCGTCTTTGGATCAAGATCATCATTGCCAGTGTTCCGGCGGCCATTGCCGGGTTGATCTTGGATGATTGGATCGATGCCAAGATGAACTTTCCGTGGGTCGTTGCCATCTTCTTGATCGTCTATGGTGTCATCTTCATCTGGATCGAGAGAAGACCTCATAAGTACACTACGACAGAAGTTAAGAAGATCACATATAAGAAGGCGTTTCAAGCCGGTCTTTTCCAGTGCTTGGCATTGTTGCCGGGTACATCCCGTTCTGGTAGTACGATCATCGGTGAGACGTTGCTTGGGTTTGATCGTCCTACGGCAGCGGAGTTCTCCTTCTTCATGGCAATCCCCGTTATGTTTGGGGCAAGTCTTTTGAAGATCGTGAAGATGTTCTTGAAGGGTGTGGCATTGAATATGACAGCTTCCATCGTACTGCTTGTCGGCACTTTGGTTTCTTTCCTTGTTTCGGTGCTTGTCATCAAATATCTGATGTCATATATCCGTAAGCATGATTTCCAGGCTTTCGGTAAATATCGCATCGTTTTGGGTGTTGTCATCCTTGTGTTGACATTTGCAAAAGTACTTTGATTTCAGCCTTTGCAAAAACATTTGTGTAATATATTATTATTGTGTTTATGAGCGGACGTTTTGTCCGCTTTCTGTTAGAAAAGGAGAATGAACTATGTCTGAAAAAATCATAGTCCTGGACTTCGGCGGACAGTATAAGCAGCTGATCGCAAGAAGAGTTCGTGAAGAACATGTTTACTGCGAGATCTTGCCATATACGACGCCGATCGAGAAGCTCAAGGAGATCGCTCCGAAGGGCATTATCCTAACGGGCGGACCGGACAGTGTATATCTGGAAGATTCTTTGACATACGATCCGGCATTGTTCTCACTCGGTATTCCGGTGTTGGGAATTTGTTATGGCGCACAGTTGATGGCATATCTGCTTCACGGTGAGGTCAAGACAGCACCTGTATCCGAATATGGACATACTCATGTTACGGTAGACGGTGATACGGAGTTGTTGAAGGATTGGACGAGTGAGACGACGGCGTGGATGTCTCATACCGACTATATTGCGGCTGTTCCGGAAGGATTCCATATTACGGCACATACACCTGTATGTCCGGTAGCAGGTATGGAGAACAGTGCGAAGAAGTTGTATGCTGTGCAGTTCCATCCGGAAGTTGTGCATACGCCGGAAGGTAAGAAGTTGTTCCACAATTTTGTTTATGATATCTGCGGTTGTAAGGGGACATGGAAGATGGATTCTTTTGTAGAAACACAGATCAAGGAACTTCGTGAAAAGATCGGCGACGGTAAGGTACTTTGTGCATTGTCCGGTGGAGTCGATTCTTCGGTATGTGCGGTATTGTTGTCCAAAGCGGTAGGTAAGCAGCTGACATGTGTATTTGTCGATCATGGTCTGCTTCGTAAGAACGAAGGGGATGAAGTTGAGGCGGTATTCGGTCCTAACGGTCCTTATGAATTGAATTTTATCCGTGTCAATGCACAGGATTACTTCTATGAGAAGTTGGCCGGTGTATCCGATCCGGAAGAAAAGAGAAAGATCATCGGTGCGGAATTCATCAATGTGTTCGAGAAGGAAGCGAAGAAGATTGGCAAGGTGGATTTCTTGGCACAAGGAACGATCTATCCGGATGTCGTTGAGTCCGGCATCGGCAAAGGTGCTGTGATCAAGTCTCATCATAATGTAGGCGGTTTGCCTGATCATGTTGATTTTAAGGAGATTGTGGAACCTTTGAGACCTTTGTTCAAAGATGAAGTCCGTGAAGTGGGTCTTGAGCTCGGTATTCCTCATGAGCTTGTCTTCAGACAGCCGTTCCCGGGTCCGGGTCTTGGGATTCGTATTGTCGGTGAAGTTACGGCAGAGAAGGTCAAGATTGTTCAGGATGCGGATGCGATTTATCGTGAAGAGTTGACAAAGGCCGGCATCGATATGGGCAAGGGTCAGTTCTTTGCGGCATTGTCCAATATGAGAAGTGTCGGTGTCATGGGCGATCATAGAACATATGATTATGCAGTTGTTCTAAGAGCCGTTTTGACATCTGATTTTATGACGGCAGAGGCGGCTGAACTTCCGTGGAATGTATTGCAAACATGCATGAACCGCATTATCAATGAGGTCAAGGGTGTTAACAGAGTGCTCTATGATCTGACGAGTAAGCCTCCGGGAACGATCGAACTGGAATAATTTGAAATGTTGCAAGAATCCTGTGTTTCTGAGGGCTTGCGGTACTTCAAGATGTCTTTTGATAACAAATTGATAACAGTTGCATGTAAGCCATTATTCTCGTAAATCAAGTGGTTTTGGGGTTGGAGAATGTCTGGCTTCGAACGCAATCCATATTATAACGGAAGCCCTTAGCTGTGGGTTATAACTCATGGCTAGGGGCTTTTTTGTCGTTATTAATGATCCTGAGTGTGACGATCCTTTAACGTTTCAATCAGAGCATCGCCAAGTGCCTGCGATGGGACTTTTGCCCATGTTTGCGTGGTATCAAACTCCGGGTAGTGGTAACGCCACTGATCGTAATCATCCCTGCTGATTTCTCCGGCAGATAGTTTGTCCGCCTGTTCTTTCCAGGTACGCAGCAGTTTCTGCAGCTCGCGGGCATCTTTGCCTTTGGAAGAATCGACCTTCAGGCAGACCTCCCCATCTGCTTCACTGACCGTCAGGCCGTATAAATCTTCCAGGGTGAACAACGTATGCATTAGTCCGACGTAGCTGTCAATGTCAGGTACATCAAGGGCATGAGGAGAGACGTCAAGAGCCTGTGCGAGCGCAGCAGTAAGTTCCGCCTTCGGTTTTCTTGTACCTCCTTCGTATTGTGCTAAACGTACGTCGGCGCTTCGTTCAGGAAAGCCGACAATTGTACCAAGATATTTTTGTGTCATTCCACGCAGGATGCGGAAAAAATGTATTCGTTCGCCAATCGCCATAACATATTCACTCCTTGTATTTATTCTGCAATGAGTATAGCAGATATGTTTAGGATAAATCAAGGAAAAATAAACATAAGTGTTTAACATTTTCTTGAAAGCCGCTTGACACAAACAAATATGCTTAGCACAATAAGGATAAATTTAAACGAATATGCTTAGTGAAAGAGAGAGGTCAGTTATATGACAAAAAGACTGATTTGTGCCGAAGAAGCAGCACAGGAATTGGGCATTTCAAAAGCGCATGCCTACAAGCTAATTCATCAGATGAATGAAGAGTTGAAAGCAAAAGGTTTTATTACGATTTCCGGTCGGGTAAGTCGTCAGTATTTCTATGAAAGAATTTACGGAGGAGAAAAGGGGGAGGAATAATGCCGGTATTTAAAAATGCAAACAATGGAACGTGGTATGTTATGGCACGGTATGTGAACTGGAAAGGAGAACGTAAGCAGAAATGCAAGCGTGGTTTTTCCACGAAGAGAGAAGCGCAGGCATGGGAGCGAACCTTCCAACTGCAGAACTCTTCGGACATGGATATGAGTTTTGAAGCTTTTATTGAACTGTATATCAGGGATATGAAAAGCCGCTTGAAGGAGAACACGTGGCAGACAAAGGAACATATTATCCGAACAAAAATTCTACTGTATTTCGGCAAGTTAAAAATCAGCGAAATCTCGACCAAAGAGGTGATCGCATGGCAGAATGAGCTGCTTGCCTATCGGGATGAGAAGAAAAAGCCATACTCACAGACTTATCTGAAAACGCTTCACAATCAGTTGTCCGCTATTTTCAATCATGCGGTGCGATATTATGATCTGCGTTCCAATCCTGCCGCTAAAGCGGGGAATATGGGGAGTGAAGAGCACAAGGAAATGTTGTTCTGGACGAAAGAAGAATATAAAAAATTCTCTTTTGAAATGATGGATAAGCCAGTATCCTTCTATGAATTTGAAATGCTCTACTGGTGTGGAATCCGGGAAGGAGAGCTGCTGGCACTGACCGCCGCCGATTTTGATTTTAAGAATGAAACCGTCCGAATCAATAAGTCATATCAAAGATTACATGGGGAAGACGTGATTACTACGCCGAAAACAAAGAAAAGCAACCGCGTGATCAAAATGCCCGGGTTCCTGTGCGAGGAAATGCAGGAATATTTACGGATGCTCTACGGCTTGAAGAAAAACGATAGAATCTTTGTCATTTCGAAGGGATATCTGCACCACGAAATGGACAGGGGCGCAAAAGCGGCGGGAGTTAAGCGGATTCGTATCCATGACCTGCGGCACAGCCATATCAGTCTGCTGATTGATATGGGGTTCTCGGTTGTGGCAATTGCGGACCGCGTAGGACATGAAAGCATTGATATCACTTACCAGTACGCGCATCTATTCCCGTCAAAGCAGACAGAAATGGCAGATAAATTGGATGATTTAGAAAAAGGATGATCTGAACATGTCAGCTAAACTTCGAGATGATAAAAACCGGTGGAGAAACATTACGGTAGGGTTTCGGGTATCCCCGGAAGAAAATGAACGTATTAACAGAGCAGTTGCCCTATCGGGCCTCCCGAAGCAGGAATACTGCTATCGACGTTGTCTGAATCAGGACGTAGTGGTACAAGGCAATCCAAGGGTTTTCAAAGCACTAAAGATTGAACTCGCCACTGTTCTTTCTGAGTTGAAGCGGATCGAAGCAGGAAACAATGTAGATGAGGAACTGTTAAATCTCATTGAACTGATTGCAGTTATTCTTGGCGGTCTGAAAGGAGAGGATGAGGATGGATAATAATCAGGATTCACCGTGTACGGAAAATCCGGTCATGGTAAAACCGGATACGGTATCTCCGTGTACGGAGGGATCGTGTACGGAAAGTCATGTACAAATAAACACTAAGAAAACAAATATAGACAGATCAAATACGAATAAGAATAAGTATCTATTCTATTCTTTTCAGGAAGCGGTTGAAGAAACCGCAGATGGGCTTGCTTTCTATGATGCCCTCACAAAGCCACAGGCAATCAAAGACTTCTACGAGAATGAAGAACTGATAGCCATAACGAAGGAACTGGCAGACACACTTCGGAAGAACCGTACCGTCGATTGGCAGAAACGGGAATCTGCGCGGGCAAAAATGCGTATGATCATCAAGCGGCTCCTTAAGAGACATAAGTACCCGCCGGAAGGGATGGAGGACGCCGTACAGACGGTCATGAGCCAATGTGAATTATGGGCAGACAATCAGGATATGGATAATCGTGTTTCCGCATATCCGACAGATTAAATCAGTACGCAAAGGAAACAGCCGGTATGGCTTCTTCAAATAAGAATTCGGCGAAGGGTTACAAATATCCAAGATATACAGCTTCAAATTCCATGGTGGCAGAACCGAAGCCGGAATATGGAAAGAAAAGGCAAGAAGGAAGTATCATTAACGGATGATAAACGCTATGAAAGTTAGGAGAAACCGATTCTTGGACAGTCCAAAGGTAAAAGAATATAAATCTCAGATACAAACCATCTTTCGCCGGGCAAAAGACCGCTCCGGCTTCGTAGACTGGCGTCACAGGGGTGATCTCGGGAATGGCATCGCGAGACTGATGGATGATGCCGGGAAGGAGCTGGCCGCGCCGGAAGACCGGTGGGATCTTCTTGCTGTGTCAAATGCTGTTTTTCTCAAATGGGGCAAGACACAGATGGACGATGACGGAGACACAGCCTACATCATGGGCGATGTGACGGCAGCTTGGGATGATGTGGTCAGCCGCATTGCAGATGAGAAGGAGCAGAAGAAAGTTCTGGAGACATTCATGAAATACTGCGATGGCTCCGTGATCGACTACATGGAGGACTACCTCTATGATTTTATGGACTCTCATTTCAAGACGCCTGAACTTCTTGCGCTCAAGCGGCAGTTTCTGGAAGAAAAAATCCGGGAGGTGGAGTCCGGAGACAAGAGCGATACTCTGAAAGATTCTTATACCTCCATCTACCGTGATTATCTCCTGCAGATTCTTGCCGATGAAGGTGCTCCAATTGATGAAGTGGAGCAGTGTGCCGCGAAGTATCATACTTACAAGATAGATGACCGGCTTCTGGATATTTATGAATTCAGGGACGAAGATGACCGGGAGATTTCGCTGCTTCGCAAATTGATTGATAAGCATGGCAGAAGTCCGATCCGGGGATATGAGTATACGAGGTATGAAAACCGCCTGAAGAATATTTATAAACGCACCGGAAAGACGCAAGAATATCAGAAACTGCTGAAGCAGATGTTTTATGAGAATCCGGGAAGCGACGAGCTCTATGACGAATACCGTAAGCTCTTCACAGACGAGAGATGGAAGCAGGAGACCGAAGAGCATCTATTCCCTGTAGTGGCAGGAACTTACAATGCCATGTCGCTTTTTGAGAAAGAGAAGCGGTATGATCTTCTGATGGAGACGGCGGAAAAGCTGGAAGATCTGTCTTCGTATGAAAAAGTTCTGACAAAATTGTATCCGGATCGGTGCATGAATATCCTCATTAAGAATGCCGACAGTGAAATGGATGGGGCGACCGAACGGAAGGGCTACCGGCATGTGGCCAGGATTCTGAAGAAAATCAAGAAGTATCCAAACGGAGCAGAAGCGGCGGAAAATCTGGCTGAGAAATACAGACAAGAATATCCCAGGAGACGGGCTCTCTGGGATGAACTGAGTAAAGTATAAAGCAGGAGTTTTAGATAAAGATCCCTTC